>Ga0210059_1005395_pt1 | contig 20595 bp, 14 predicted proteins | sample Ectturendosymbi2_FD_188042 | JGI IMG/M metagenome (GOLD analysis project Ga0210059, IMG submission 188042) | Ecteinascidia turbinata endosymbiont from Florida, USA - Sample 2 (SPAdes) (version 2) | ecosystem: Host-associated > Tunicates > Ascidians > Unclassified | place: Key West, Florida...
CTTCTGTTCCAACAGCGGGGTGCCAGAAATTGCCTCTGGGCGAACGCGTACATGCGTTTGGCGGAGCGGGATGCCAGAGTTTGCTCAAAGGCAAACTCCAACTCACATACTTGCAATCTAATTCCAAGTAAGTATTTTCTATGGACGTCTGACAAGTTTTCTTGGACACCTTAGCCATGAATACGAACAGTAGAAATTTTCCTAGAGCAATTGAGCAGGGTTGACACTGTGCGTAAGTTCAAAAATTTGGAAGCAACAACGTTGATCTAAAGTCCATCGCCAAAACGTCCATCGCCGAAAGGGCGAACGCTGAAACGTCCATCGCTGAAACGGCGTCGCCGAAACGGCATTACCGAAATGTCCCATTCCGCAAACGTAAATATTCCTTATGGGTAATTCCACATAACCAAAAGATCAAAGTCTGCATCAACCCATTATTCAGGCATACGGTGGCAAATCCAGACCAAGCGTTTGTTGGGTGGGCAGTCGTATAGGGAGGCGGCAAGAAAGACAAAAGTCTTCACTTCTATAAATATCTCAGATTCTCTGGGACATTTGTTGGGTATCACACAAAAGTGGTTACCTTTTGTAGACCAAGAAATTGAATATTTTTTTGGATGAAGTACGCGATCTTTCTCAAAAATCACAATTCAAAAGCGCCATATATCAATAATTCACAAACTTTTGAAGCGGGCCAAAACGAAGGATACACATTTTTCACAAGCTGCACATTAAATAAGAACACTCTTGGTGTCCCAAACAATATTTTATATCTACAAAATGTATTTAAAAGATATGTTGTATAGCATGCTGCCCGCTAGCGTTTGACAATGTTTTCGCTATCTGAAGGCAAGATAAGAAAAAAATGATGTCTGAAATGTACCACCGACTTGGTTAAAAGCAAAACGGTTATTCTTACACTAACAACAAGGCAACGCAAGTTACAAGATAGCAGTCTACAGTAAAATAAATAGCTAAATGACAATCACATTTCCAAACGCAGTTACATACGTGGCAAGTATATCAAGCGACAATTTAAAAACTGATTGAAAGACATTTGCTGTGACATTACTTCCATTTTAGGTAGCTCTGTTGGATATCGTAAAAAACAACCTCACAATCGCATGATAGATTTACACTTGGCCTAAAAGCATATTACCCTAAAATACATTTAACGCAACTTTTAACGCCACTAATAACGGTATAATTTCAAACAAGTGTCTTTGACTACTTCACCAGCTTGCACACTGCAATCTTAATGTAAATAAAGGAACATTAATTCCCATTAGTTCAGGTTTTAAAAAAAGTTGTAACACTGTTCAACCGCCAGCCCAGAAGCAAGACATCGACAGCCCAACCTCTGATATTTTGCATGACATACATAACACAAACCTTTTCACTTGAGATGTGCCTGTCTATAAAGATTTTTATCACTTTTAAGCCAACACCACCACAAATTTTGCCAAACAAAATTTTGAAATTGTTTATCGATATACTGTTTATCTGTTGTAGTTTTAGCGTGCTAAACAGTAAACAAGCTGAATATTAGCCGTGGGCTTTACAGACCACATACAGTTTGTCATTTCGTTATTTGAGGCCAAATTTGCATCACAGCTCAAATGTTTACTGCAACAGAAAGACATGTGCTGTTTCTTGATATACCTTAAAGGCCCCTGCAAGAGGTTGAAATAGCAAAAGATATGTACAAAGTATTGTTGAACTGCCATATTACTTCAAAATAGAAATAGTAACTTTCGATCAAGTCTAGAAAATTTACATGAATTACCAGTGTTTCTGTGAATGCCACAATAAGAAGGCAGTCTCAGAAAAGAAACTGCTGAAAAAGTCTGTTTTAGGATATCTACACAACCGTAATATCTGCAAGAAGTTTGATTTGTGTTGAGTCAAAAATAGTTTTGATCTTGTTTGTTACTGGTAAGCTACAAATTGGTACAGGTGCTATTTTTTCCTCCAGCAAAAGTATCACTAAATGCGGAACGGAAGTTTCGTAGACTTTTCGTAACGAAATGCAATTCATTTTCAAATATCGATGTCGTCACATCCCCATTGCAACATTTTTCTGCAAAATCGTGATCTCAGACAGGGGCGATTATAGCGTTATCTCAAGTCGCGATATTGGCGCCGCAACTACGGGCATATAACCAGCTTGGAACACCAGAGGGGCGAAGAGTTTTCTGAGGGCGTCCAAATTTTTTAAACTATGTCCAATGGTTCTCAACTATGTCCAACACATTTTTCCAGGGCGGGAGAAAAATTATCCAGAGGGTTTCGCTCCCCGCACCCCCTTAGTCACGGTCCTGCGCAGCTTTGGAGCCGAAGTTGCACTAAGCTTGACGTGCAGTGCACTACACTGAATGCGCCGGGAGAGGCTTTTGTAACTTTGGTCGCGCCTTTACCGGTTAAGCAAAGCACGCGCGGTCAGCAATCACATGGTACATGCACGTCATTCAGCAAACTTAACCGCACAAGCAGGTTGGTAAACAAAACTGTCAAACGATGGCTAGCAATTTACCTCTCGATTTCCCGGCGCTGACAACCAAAGGCAACAACCGTCCTGATCGCAGATATTGTCTCCTCCGCTATGGAACCCGCATTAGCGTAAGCGGCAAGTTCTTTCTTCGTGTAAGCGTTTGTTAACTGTGGAAAAAGAAAGAGCATGCCGTGATGACTTGTCAACAGAAAAAGAACAACACCTAAGTCAAAAGCTGACATTCACTCCGTTTCAGAAATAGCGTTTCTCACGAAAGCAGCTTGAATATTTTTTCCTGAGGACTCGTACAGTCTACCAAAATTTATATTGACGATTTCACAAACTTTGGGCACAATCGTTCATTTCAACCTCTGTGTTTAATAAACTGTACAAGCGATAAAAGTGAAAGGTTAATCAAGACAACCAACAAAGGAAAAACAAATTTAACAGACATGTATGAAGACTTGTGTTAGTTGTACTATTTTTGTATGGTTTGCCAGACTTGCAGCACCGAAGCAAGGCTTTTGTCACCGGAACACATGGCGTAATATTTATATTGACAGGTTGGTGACTGCAACCCAGTAGAAAATTGGGATTTATCGACCTAGTCAGGAAAACAGGGCTGTTCTTGTTGAATAGTCAGTAAAGCGATGAATTTGCGGCCCTTGCAAGTCCGATGTTGCCAAATTGAAGAAATCCCCTTTACGCCTTCATTCACTCGAGCTACGGGTAACTCTGCACTGAAATGAAGCGTTCGGACAAAAACCAGGTTCTTGTAAATGTACGGGCGATATTATCGACATTATTAAAACTGAAATTAAAGATGGTCCTTACATACAGTACAACTGAAAATGCAACCGACTTTTTGCTAAACAATATAGTACTCACCACAAACAACAGTGCGGACGATATGCCGATCAGAGGCGCTACAGCCAAAGTCACCAGAGCAAGCTTCCAAGCATAGACCAATGCAATGGTTACACCGGTAATCGTCATACTGAAGTATTGGATCACCATCGAAACCTTTTCTGCCATTCCACTCCGTATCGTCCTGATATCACTACAATGTAAAAGCCAGTGATGACTGCCATGAGGTACTTGATTGATCACTATAAATATCTTTCACTTTATGGGCACGAAACTACAACAAAGTTTCGATGTCTCCTTGGAGTAGTCAATCGATCCACGAACATTGTTTCGGAAAGTAGGATATCCGATACCTGCAAATGAGATTTACCAGCAACACAAATCTTAAACATGTACTGTATTTATGTTTGGGAAGAAAAAGATAACCGCACAGTATGTGCAAGGTGGACCTACTTTTATGGCTGCCGAGGCTGGTTTTTGGTAAGCAATACACATAGTAAACCAGCACAGGCGAAGTGTACTGCGCATTTATCTACAGTGAATCTACTTTTCTAAAACAAGTTTGCCTATATTAGGCAAAGAACAGAATAAACTCATACATACTGTAGTATTTTTCAGAATTTGTTATTTTTCACCAAATACGCCCGCCTGCTTATAAGGAACAGGAAGTTAGAAATAATAGAAACAATAATAATTATGTACATTCGATAAAAACTTATCAATTACTCCACGTGAGCAGACATAACGAAACGATGCGTTTGTCACAATGATCCTGAAACTATATTATGCATTTAGAAGCTTTCACTGATAACAGCCAATACAAAGGGAAGCATACCCTCGTAAAAAAATTCATTTAACACTGTGCACAAGTTTTGCGAGACATTCTTAACCAGTTTGCGCACCAGTGACAGAACCTAATCCCGCTCAAGCCAAGTCGAAGCAGGACAGTGCGTTTGAACGAAAATTTTGAAGCCTTGCCAAGTACTACCTGTAACACTTAAAAGCACTGGAGAATTTAGTTTAAGGAAAAGAAAGCAAATGCAGCGGATCAGCATCTCACTTATATGTAGCTGAAAACTGCTGGGCAGGTTTTCCTTGCGATGGTTCGTTTCTGCGACACTCGAAGCAGCTCAGCTATAACAAGCAATTTATGGCCATTCATCACGACGATGATAATATTTTCCTCTTATAATGCCCTTGCTTCCGCAGGTGAACACGTTACAGGGAACAGAAACCTTGACTTCAAGAGACGCGAACAAAGTTCGCAGAGAGAAGTTGTATTGTTACTCGGTCAAGAGAGGTAGCGTGTGACTCGCTTCTCTTCATTTTACTTATCTATACTAATCCGGTTAGTTTCAAGCTGAAGGACTACCTCCTAGTCTCCCACACGAGCTGCCTCCAGATGTTGCGTTTATAAGGAGCCAATAAAGTCCAACAACGGAGTGCTAAGTTTGTCCCAGCTCTTTCCCACGCATACGACTTCGATGTAAAATTGTACATCCTCCATAACAGCTGTTGCGGACGAATCACGCGGAGCATGCATTACCGATGAGTGACTGCCACAGAGACTACAATAAGATGCTACCTCAAAATCAAACCACGTTAGTGAGAGATCTTGATGACAACTTTCCTTAAATTAAATCTTTGGCTTTGAAAATTATGGCTCAAAACTCAATTATCGACTAGTTAGGTGGAATCGCAACATATAAACTACATGCAGCATCACTTCCGCTTAAAGACAGCCCAAAAAAGGTTCCAGCTTTATTTAAAAGGGCTCTGTAAATGACGACGAAATTTCGGAAAAGGTTTCGACGGTTCTACCAGCCTTTAAATTAAAACTTATGAGCAAGAACAGCACTTTGGTCGTGAATTGCATACTGCTTTAACTTGGCATTATACTACTTTGGCAAAAATCAAATCACACAAGCCTGGAACACAAAATTTTACAGTGAGCCCTTGTAGGAACTCAATTGTTTGCTTTTCTAATTCATTCTTTCAACCATGAAGTTTTTACATATATTTAAATCACAAAATGCAAGCAAAATTGAAGTATTTTTATTTTTTACTACTTTTTGCGTGATTTTAAAGAACCATACGTAACACAACTCACATCCTTTACGACAATCAATGTCTCGTGACGAAACTTTTGTGACATTCGTCACATGGCGGTAGGAAGGGAAAATCCCTACGGAAAGCCGAACAGAGAACAATTATCGGAGTAAAGCACAAAAGTCTACTTAGAATAGACACAGATACCCAGCTAGGGCAAAGGTTCCCAATCATTTTTGAAATAGACACAGAAAACGAAGCTAGGGCAAAGGTTCCCAACCCTTTTTGAAGCTGGCAAAAACCTCCATTTCATAAAAATAAAGTGATGTTTGTACCCCCTCGTTTCAAAAAAAGCGTAGAAACGACAAAAACAACTCGATTTTGCAGTATCTTCATTTTTTTAATGACTACTCTTAAGATATAGCCCTGTTGACAGCACAACAGAAAACACTCAGTTGTAATTTTTACTTTTCATACCTTACTGGTCATTAGAAACAAACCTAGTGACTTTTTTGTTGCTGCTTCTATGAAATTATATGCTCATACCTTGGCACACAATTATTCAGTGCCACACGCAATCGTTTGAGAGGTTCAAATTGTTCCGACACGTGATTTTCAACTGACGTAAAGACGAAAATCCAGATTCGCACAAATATGTTGTTGCAAACAGCACTAGAACAGCCAGGTCTTTTGTGCATAATTTCTGGTAATTTTGCTTGGTTGAACACCAGAAACTTTTGCGTTCCGTAACATCAAACAAAAATCTCGCCATAATAAACATTTAAAACGTCACAATACGCTCACAATTGCATTACCGGCCATCTTCAGCTTGGTAACCGCAGCATGAAGCAGAAATAGCAACGAACGCATTTAAGTCGTTAAAAATTCTCACTTTATCTGGAAGATTTTGGCTGGGTAATGTTCTCTTGAGAAATACCACTTGCAAGTTTTCAAAATTCTTGGTTCCCTTGAAAAAACGTACATCCAAGAACAAACAAACTCTCACCCTCTAAAATCGCATTTCGGATCCCCAGGGGTCCAGGAACCTCCGGTTCGGAACTGCTGAGTTAGGTAATGTTCCTTTGGCCGAAACGTGTAGCGCAATGATTTAAATGTAACTATTCAAAACGCAGTACCACTCCAGCAACGACACGTACCATCCACAAGTAAACTGGCTGCAACACTTCGTAAAATTTTTCTGATCTGCGTCCAGCCTTATGCTTGTAAAATAGCTCAAGTCAATCGAGTTACGGATAAAAATTACTCGACCCCAGTTGCTGCAGGCAGTCACGCAATCTCTGATGTTGGCAGCTTGTTCCTGGCAATTTGTGCATGAAATACTATGCACTGCATGAAGGTGGCACATTAGACGTGTTTATGAAATGCTTTAGTTACGAATGATTTTTTGCTCTTTGTCCATCGCGTCTCAAGTTTACGTTTTTAAAGTTGGTACCAAAATGTTTTCCACTGAAATGGACAAAAAATGACTGCGCAAATTATATCTAAACAAATGTTTCTTCGGACAATTCCATTCGAAAACTAAGAAGGCGCGATTTAAAAGTTTATTGCAATACCTATTACTTTAGTTAAAAACTATCTGCAAGCAACTGTTTATAGTTTACGCAGTAAAAATTGCGGATTCACCTTTTTTCTGACAATAAAACGTTCTGGCAAAAAAAAATAATGTGGGCAAACAAGGCCTGTCAAGCACGTCGTTAGGGTTGTAAAATCTTGTAATCGTGCTAAGGTACACAATTCCGCCGCTCAAGTCACCAAAGTAATGTTTACGTAGTGTGACCGTTTCAGAAAACAATGTCCAATTCGTGGAAGTTAGCCCGCTGCGCAGTACACACGCTTTCCTGCAATCATCGTACCGCAGCACGTGACCATGCATCGGTTTGTAACAAACGCCTCGAGCTAATCACACCGGCCTTGCGCAGCTCGGTTGGAGCCTGTTGGCACTGCGGATTCAAATTGCATTGTAAGTTGACCTGTAGCAATTCGACTTAGCGAACACATTTCGAAAATTTTGTAGTTGCTGTTTGCTTGCTTTGTCGAACTATTGTAGCAAAACAATAAACCTTTGTGACGCAGTGAATCCTGATTAACCAGCTAGCTTATCCGTTTATTCGAGTTAATGAATAAATAATCCCGTATTTCGTAGCGTTCTAAGCAATGGTGTAACTAGGGGTTTGAGCCATGGGGTGGAAACTCAGCTGAAGGGAGCCCACTGACCAACACTCAGAAAAAAGCTGAGATACGATAGTCACACCTGATGTGGATGCAGTCCCGTCGCCACGGGAGGGGGAATTGGTGGGCTTAGCCCCTCCAAACAGAGCACCAAGTCCTCAAAATTGAACTATAAATCAATGGAGCATTTATCTATATTTCAATGTTCAGCCCCCCTGCACAAACGCTAAGCCCCCCTATTGAAGACTTTCTGGCGACGGTTCTGTGTGGATGTCTCCAATAAACCCGAAATCACAGGAAAACACTCAGAAAAACGCAAAAAACAACCTACTAAAAAACAAAGAACCCAAAAAAACGAAATATAAGTTAAGTGGGGGCCCGGTTTTTACATTTGGCTTGTCAAGTGTCAAGGGGGGGAGATTCGCACCCCTTCCCTCCGTCAGTTACGCCACTGGTTCTAAGTAAATGGTATCTGTGGTAATAAGCATCACTTCTTGTGGGGAAGTCTGCTGATATTCTTGACGACGAAACCTGTTTTTCTGTATTCTTGGATAGGGTCTGCTGAGATTTAATCACGGAAAAATACTTTACCAAAACCAACGTATCGAAACCAAAAGCAGCACCATAAAAAGTAACAAAAAAATAAGGAAGATTACATCAAGTATGGTTTTATTGCTTCTGGACCTGAGGAGTGCCAGCAGCCTTTGTGAATCATCTGCAGCCCTACTCTATCAAACGAAGCTCTTGCTCCAAACAAATGTAGAAGTCGTTTGGAAAAGAATCATCCATCTTTGAAGAATAAACCAAAACTTTACTTTGAGAGTCTCGTATCACAGCAAGATAAATAAATACCTCAAGTTGCCAGAAATGGGCTTGCTTGCAAGCTACAAATTCGCTTAGTTGTTGGCTAAACGACAAAAAGCGCATACAAATGCAGAATCAGTTGCTGCACCAGCCATATTCATTATTGTCGAAACTATGATTGAGAGTGATGCCGCAGAGAAAGTGAACAAATTTTTGATCAACAAATGAAACAATTTCTCGATCAATTAAGGAGTGTCTATACACAAACGATCAAGTTGTTGAACATTTCGATGCAGAAGATCAATTGGCTTTGCTATGGGCTCTGCAAGTGGATAACCTACTGATAGTACCGGAAAAGCTCACCTTCCTGCATACATTCGATTCATAAGAAATGCAAAAATTTGTCAGCAGATGCTTGTTTCGCAGAGAATTGAAAACCAAAACTACAGGGGAGGATATATTAGAGTTGGTTAATGAAAATATTTTGTTTTGGAACTTGCAGTGGAAGAACTGTGTTAGTGTTTGCACATCTATATAAGGAAAAAATAATGGATTTGTTGCGTACGTGCGCCAATTTGTTGCGTACGTGCGTCATTCTGCATTGCATTATTTACAGAGAAGCTCTCATCTCCAAACCTTTGCCAACAAATTTGCATTCAGTTATGAGTCAGGTTATTCAAGTGCTAAACTCCATAAAATCTCGACGCATTTGAAGTCAACCTTTTTCTAAGTGAAGGATGCGGAATACGAATGTGTGTTGCAGACTTTCTAAAGGAAAAGTGTAAAAGCTTATGTGCCAACTGAAACCTGAAATTAATTCCCTAAATAATTTGAGGTTTCAGTTGGATTTCAATTAAAAGGTTTCAAGTGAGTTTCAACTTAATTGCAGGTCTCAATTGAAAAATACCTTCAGGTTTTGTATCCCTGTTGAACTTTGATGGTTAAAAATTCAGTTTCTTTCAGGGTTATTTGACAAACTGAATATTTTAAATTCAAGCTTAGAAGGGCCATCAGAAAACGAAATTCCTGATGCGGTTCTACTGTTGATCAATGTTCGTTGAAACTGAGGATTATTCCAAAAATACTGCATACACTCACTGATCTGCAGTTACCACTTCGATATCACTTAGCAGAGTGGGCGTAAACAATTATAACAGGTATTTAATCCATGAGGAGAGAAAAGAAACTACCAATCTATCTACCGAAGAAGAACAACTCATTGATTTACAAAACAACATTTTCTATCAATCAATATTTGCCCAAAGTAGCAAAGATGAGTTTTCGTTGTCCTCAAAGGAATCTTACCCAATGGTCCGCTCGAAAGCTATCAAAATTATCTTACCAATTGCACCTTCATGGCATTGCGAGTGTAAATATTCAGCACGGGCTGAAAATAGAAATAAAAAGAGAGCCAATCCTATAAATTTAGCCACAGGAGAGGAAATGTTGAGGAAGACTAGACTGGTTTAGACTTTAGCTTCAGACTTACCATGAAAAATAACCCCGGAACCCGGATGATCACTCCTGTGGCTAAATTTATAGGATTGGGTGTTTCTTAACCAGAGTTTAATGGATCGAAAAGTTGCTTTCCACAGTACTCGTACGAAAGGTGTGAAAGATTGTGACAAAACTTGCACGAATATCTTTTGTGTTGAAATATGTCACATTCGTTACCAACTTTTTTTCCGAAACAACTTGCAATGATCCAAACAGTTTTCATAGTTGAGTTCAATATCAAACGAAATACCCGTATACTTGTAGTTTTAAAACAGCAAGGTGAATCCGCCAACTATGGGCGTTTTCAAGGCATAACAGCAGCTTATAGGATCTGGGCTTGCATAAGGGCATTGACATAATAGTTGTGTCGTCACGAATATGCTTGGATTCGAACGATTTTGTATCGTTTGGGTTCGTACGAAGTACTTCTTGCTTACGAAGTACGAACCCAAATAACTTTATTTTTTGCTAATCCTTAAGATAATGTTTCAACCAATGAAGGCATGTTGAATAAATGTTTTATATTACAAACAGGGACATTTCCTTTGGTCTTGATCGAATTTTTGGCACAAATAAGCCGATGGCTTTCGTTAGAATACAGTACCTTCTTCCCATCTTCTGCACTCCGTTCTTTGTACATTTTTGCCCATCAAAGACTTTTCTTTCGCATTTTCTCAGTCAAAAATTGCTGTTTGTGCTTTTTATGCCCTTCTGCAAGCTAAACCTGTTTGCAGTTCGTTGCTGGGTTTTGCGAGGTCAAATTTACTCTGGTAAGCATCATCTGTTGAGGCTGTCTTTCTTTTTGTACGCGTCGTCCTTTTCGGTTCGGTGTAAATGACACTGTGTTTTTGAATTGCCTAATTACACGAGCGGCTGTGCTTCGACTCACTCCAACTGTCTTGGCATTATTCCTCGATAACACCTGACAAAGCTGATGGAGGATGAAAATATGTCAAGGTCTTTGGAATAGTATGGGTTATTTAATTTAATTTCAACTGTCTGCCAACGTAAATACCACTCAAAAAGAGTCAGGATGAGACCACATGGCCCAATCAAAACAAAAGACCAATTTACGTCGTCATATCTGTGTTGATTGCTTACGACACACATTCTAAGAATATCGGTCTTTTAATAAAACAAAACTCATGTCTGTCGAATGAACAAGTTTAAAGAACATTTGAAATTCTTCCTCATGAAAAAGTTCAACTGAGTCAGTGGAAAAATGAAGTGTTCCGGATATTATCTACAATGCGGTTCTGTCAACGCCGCGGTAAATGGCCAAGTCGTGCCAAAACGAATTTTTTTGAGAAAATTTGAGCGAAGTCGCTCTGAGTCCATGTTGCTTGAAGCTTCATCTTCTAACGAAACACCCTCGTCTTCAACACAAACCACTGACATTCTTACAAGGCAAGAAGGAATCTTTCACGAAAAGAACGATTGCTGAAAAAGAACATTTTCGTCAATCGTGATATGAAAAAATACTGCAAACATCCTTTGAAAGCGCTGGTATGATTTCTCGGACAAAGAAGCTTCACAATATAGGCAAAGAAGTATTGATGAAACCATACATGCCAAAAGCAGCCAGTGTTGTGCTGGAGGAGACGAACATCAAGAAGCTATCAATGATTTTCTCTCTCTGATTCTGCACTGAAAACACTTATCGATGAACTAGCAAAAGATCTTGAAACTCAACTTCACGAAAAGATACACGTATTACCTTACTATGCCATTTAATGTGATGAGATGACTGAGTTTCTCAATTGCACCTGTGCTGGTCTAGGTTCCTTTCGTTAATCTCTTCAAATGAAGAGGAAATTTTGCTCAGTACGTGAAACACTTACCAAAACAACAGGTGAGTTTAAAACCATTGGTTCGTGCTTCAACGAAGATGTCCTCAATGGGAAAAACTTGTGGGTGGCTTCACTGATGTAGCTCCCACTGATTTGGCCCTCGAAGTGGATCTATTTTTATCCCAGAATAAAGCAGAGTTCAAACATAGACGTAACGCGTTGCAGAAGTCGCGGGGAGCTCTGGCCTCTGGAACTCTACCTGCTGCAATGAATGACAAGCTGCTAGCTACCATACAAATCGTCAGCTTCGTCAAAGTGCTGTCAATTCGGGGTCATATGCCATATTGTGCAATGAGAATGGATTCTTACCACTACATTGTGCTGTTTTACACAGCTTTTTGGTGGTTGTTCAAACGCAATAGTAGTTCGCGTTTACGAGTTGAGATAAGAAGTGAACCTATTCCTTAAAGCTAGTAAAACAAGATCTCCTACTGGCATTCCCATTTTCAGATGTCGTTAGCGTAACTCGCCGATATTGTTTGAAAATCTTCTTAATCAAATCTAGTAAGGCAGGAACTCAAGCTGCAAAGATCAGTGTAATACCATTCGTGCTTTCGCAGCAAAACTGTTGTTTTGAATTCGCAGAATTCAAAAAAGAGAGCGGAGCTTCATTCCCCACCCTTGACACAAGGTTGATTCGGAGGACGTTCACAAAACCAGCTAAACGCCGAAGTAGAAACTCACCTCCAGCTTTTAAAACAGGAACTAGAACGCTATTTCCCTGATCTGGATAACATTCAACTCTCAGGTTTAAAAAAGATGAGGGGTCCCATCCTATTGGTATCACGAAGGACAATTTTCCAGACAATCTGCAGTAGGACATTTTGCAACTAAAAAATTCCATTGCAAACAACAACTTTTAGGCATTGCCTCCAAGTGAATTTTGGGATAAATATATGCGTGTGTATAGGAATGAAGGTAATGTTGCTCTACTAATCCTATTGCAATTCTCCACAGTATACCTTTATGAAAGAGTCTTTTCTGCACTTGGCAGTGTGAAACCTAAACCTCGGAACAAACTCGTATGTGAAGCCAATCTGCGATGTGCATTGTTTTCAACATAACTTCGAATTAATCTGTAATTTTCCAAAAAACATATACATCCTTATTGATGAGGGCAAATTGAATATAAGCGTTTTCTGTATTCACTTTCTTGAGCAGGAAATTAAGAGGGGAGCAAGTCTTGTAGATGTCAGGGTGCGAATAACCGACAAAGTTTAAGACCCGCTGGGTAACCAGTTGTGATCGACAATCCGCAAAACGAAAATATTTCAGCACCAAGGAGAATATCATTATCACTAAAATTCCCCGTTTTGGTTTCACTGCATACGAAAAACTATTGGTAACATTGCCAAAAGTTTAGAAAAAGACAGCTAAGCACATGAACAGCTCTTTGCAAAGGAATTTTCGACAAAACTAGCAGGTGATTGTTCAGAAAAGCGCATAAAATCGTAGTCATTTAGAGTAACAGGAGTGTTGAAGATAAAATTAACGTAAAGTTTATTTCAGTTGTGGAACAACCATGATTGGATTTCTGCGCGTTGTGATGTGCACAGACTATACATTCGGACAATACCAAGCCCGTAACTAGGGGTTAGGCGCAAGAGGCCCCCCTGGAAAATGTGTTGGACATAATTTAAAACATTTTGGCCTCTTTTTGAAAACCCTTCGTCCCTCCTGGTGCTCCAAGTTGGTTACGGGCCTGAATAAGACGCCACTCATATAACAGAGGGCCTGAATAAGACGCCAAAACTGATATTCGTCATTTACTTTGATCATGCAAGATCCTGCAAGAAAACAACTCCACTGAGTAATACATTTATGCTGTTAAATTTTGCCATCATACCTGCGACAGCGCTAGTTCCATGCTGGATTTTTTTCACATGCCAGTTTCACTTACAGCTTATCAAGTGCGTACTAAGCTCACGCCCTGAGGTACATTAATGCTGTTTAAACTGCCTGAACAAAAAAACAATCTTTCTGCACCAGTTGACAGTTTTGCTCAATCTTCAGATTACAAGTATGTTTGTTGACCACCATCGATGTCTCCAACTCTTGATGAAACACATTCTGACTTTCCAGAAGTTGAGGACATAAAACCTTATCAACGGGCCTTGGATGGATAAAATGGGGGAACACTACCTTCAATTCAGGAGAAGCTAGTTGGGATCTCGTATTGCACAAAATTGAGACAACTTTCTCATATCTTTAAGCGACTCAAGATCTCCTTCGTGTTAGAGCATCACGAGCAATGGATTGGCAAACATTTTTTAAGCCTAAACAAAGATGCTTTCTGTAACTGAAGTTTTCATCCCCTGACTGCACGAACTGCGTTTGACTTGAAAACTTCTACATCTTCAAAACGAAGAACTCTGGGTAGCTGGTGCTTGTGACAGTTTTGACTGCTTACACGGTTAATACACCTTTCTTGCGTAAATGTATAGACGTAAACAAACAGCTTTTCATAATGCCTCAGGTGAAGACACGATTTTGAAGGTAAAAAGTTGGTAATGACTTACGCTGACAAACGGGTGTTTAGCTCTCCCGATGATGTCACGTCGTGAAAACCAATGTCTTGACGTAAAATGGCTCGAAAATACTCCGTTCGGATTTTTTTCGTCTGCCTGCGTTAGAATAATATTCCACGATGATAAAACCAATCAAGAAGCAGCAACAACAAATAAAGCGGTAATACCTACCGAATTGCGATGATGGAATAGGCAGTTACTTGAATAGATCCCACTACAAGCACACCACACGCGAGGTACACGAAATAGTAAACAAACTGCAGGCTAGTTGGTTTGAAGTTTTGGATCTGAGGAAGGATAGTGTCGTTCCATTCGCTGAAAGGTCAATAATCCAAACAGTTCATAAACATTAACAACATTTTGTTCGTCACATAACACAAGTTGCTATTGAAATAAAGAAGGATTTTAAAAGTTTAATGGGCTACCAACAAGACACCCAAACTAGCATATGTTGACAAGCAATTAGCTGTAAAACAATCTGGGACAACCAAGAAGTAGCTCAACTCCCTTAAGACAAAGCAAAGGTCTGGAATGGTCGAGTACTAATCCCGAAACAACACATTCCTGGAAATATTTCTCTTGCTGAAATCCTTTGAAACTGCCTACCAATTCATTCAAATGCATTCATAGTGCCAAGCTCTTTTCACGAAGTATACCGCAAGAGTGAAAAGCTACCCAACAGGAATCCTATTCGCACGTCGTCCTCTGCATTGAGAGATTAATGCTAAACAATTTTACACGCACCAAACAAACAGAAGTTACACCAAAAATACCGCACACGGAAATAACCTTTCGCTGACGTTCGTAAGACCCATGGAAAAACAATCGTTATAGTTCAAGTTGCACTGCAGGAATCTTCCATACATAGTGAACTGCGTAGTTAGCTCGCCGAAGAAAAGAAACATTACAGGTAAAGCAGCGCCAAGGGCCCCGGCGGATAATGTTCCTATGACCGCCAACAGCCAATCAAATCCCGTCGCGTATCTGTACTGAAAAAGAAAAACAACACTCATGTGTAAACATTATGTAGACTGAGAGCAAAACCCATCACGTTCGCCAAATCTGCAGCAAACGTCTGTTACAACTAGACAAAGGGTTCCCAACCTAGGGGTATAATTGCCTGTCTGAAGTGGTACATTTAAGGTTCGCAATAGAAGGGAAAATATATATTTATATGTTGTTTATTTCCAAATAATTTTTCGCCATAACAAATTTTAGGGGTACATGCTCATCTATCAAAATGCTGAAGGGTACATGGTCAGAGAAAGGTTGGGAACCCCTGAACTAGACAAATGGTCAAGCTTTATTCAAACAAGCGGTTAAACTTCAACAGATGGTCGTAAAAAACATTGTGAAAATATATGAAAAATGCCAGGTTCGACTATGATGTAGTCTGTGATAGCTAAAGTTTTTTTTCCGTATTTTTCCGAAAGACCAGTTTTGTTTCGAAGTTTTTTTCCGAAAGACTAGTATTTACTGAAAATGATACTACAAAAACAAGAGAAATTATGGAGAAGATGTGTATGTTCAAAAAACAGCTTAAAAAACTTCCATTTTGGAATTGTGATGAAAACTGTGGTTCAGTTGTGTAGTTACTGTGAGTTGGATACTGAAAACCTGTTTTTACTGCACTTCACAACTCAACCAAACATGCATATAGACCAATTTCAAGAGCAGAGAAAGCAATTACCTCCTTCTAATGTACAACCAAAAATTGAGAGAAATTCCGTGGTAATGGTTTAAAATTGAATTTCGGCAGATTTTTGTAAGATGTTTGGAAAAAAAATTCTTCTCACGTAACTTTCCATTACTGGTCAGAATTACTGCTTGTGGAATTTAATCAGTTTTGAACTTTCATGCACTTGGCAGACCTGAACATGCCTACTCAGTAAATGAAATATCTTGTCTGTAAATATCACATATGGCGTCTGACTTTTGCTATTAAAGATTTTCTTCTGGTAGATACATGTCTTGAAAAATCACTGAAAGTTTGTTAAGTGTTGCAAACGTTGTTGCAAGCCACGAATTTCTCTAGTGACAAATTTAGGTCATGCATGAAAAATATTCTCATTAATTGGAGCGGCAAATCACCTGGAATAAATCATAGAACGAACGAACATTAACTTTTGTTTGTATTATCCATTCAAACACCAATTCTGAAAAATTTCATTTCATGGTAATTTGTATTTCATATAACCAACCCACACGACACTACATTATGACGACAGTAAATTATGCATGTTATAGTACCCATATGAGTGCTGTCACGTTTAAGGATCTTCTGTGCAAAAGCAAATCGCTTCATTTCTTTTTCGATAATTTCTATATTGAAACGAACAGCCTAGGGACGGCTTTACGGAATCATCATATGACAAACAATTACAACATGTGATTGTATACTCACTCAACCACGCACAGTTATTTCACACAAACTCTTCTTGCATTTTCTTTAGATATGAACGACTTCTTTCACTACCCACACCAATACTGAATGGTCTGCCATACAGGACCCTTTTTTAAAGCACTTACTGAAGAATTATTTTCACAAATATGTAGCTATGCGAAAAAGAGGTAAACAAATGGGTTTAACCACGAATGGAATGAAAAAAGCTTCTTTTAACAACTCTGACAATTTTTTCTTCGTTTTTAAGCTTTTCGTAATCATTCAACACCCAGCAACCGCTTTGAGTTCCAGTGCGGTTACATAAAGCAAATCCTGCTTTTGATGCCTCGGCTTTTCGTCTTCACCTGAACTCACGTCATACTCCCAGTTGCTGCAAGATAGACTACCAGCACGACGACGTGACTAGAACATTTGTATACTGTTCCATAATGAGCTTTTTTTCATAGAGTTAACTTCTGCATTATTACAAACACACGTCAGCTTAGACCAGGGACGGGAACCTATTTACATTCTCATGGGCTGCATAAATTGCGGTATATCACAGGTGGGCCAGAAAAATTTGCGATTTTCACAAGACAAAACAGATATTTAAACAATGATTTTACCATCATCTTTCTAAGAAGAATAAGAAGAGAAAACTATGAGGAACAAGACTGACCTTTCTTGGCTTGTTGTCTAAGGATCTGCTTTTCTAGGAACTTTGCTTCAATGTGACGTTTTGTTCTAATTTGGGTAAGAAAATTGTAACAAGGTACAAGGGCCACATTAAATAGTCGTGCGGGCCGCAGGTTCCCCAGCGCCTGGTTTAGACAAACAAGCAGGGCGTACCTAAAGGTTTGAGCCAGGGGTGGCAAACTTTGCTGAAAGGGGCCTATTGGTCACCGTTTGCGTATGCAACAATTAGTTCCAAAAAACTCATATACGTTATTCCACAAAAACAGAAAATATTTGTCGGGCGATGGAATGATCTTCAATTGGGTAAATGACTTTAAAGTAAAATTGCACGTTTTCATGTAATATATCCTATCTTAAAATTGATACCCATCAATGCCTTGTGGCTGGGTAAGGTAGGCTTATGATTTATTGTAAGACCTACCACACCCAGGGGTGCAAAGAGGCTAGATGGCGCCCGGGGCAAGAAGCAAGACTGGCGCCTCCTTGTTCGAACCTGATGTCATTCGGAAGCAAATGTACTATATTGAAGAAAGTACTTACGACATTGTTGGGACTTTTCGGCGCCCCCGCAGTGATTCGGTACCCGGGAAACTGTGACCTACTTTCCCCTCTCGTTACACCACTGTTCACACCTGATATTGATAATTAACTCCTAAATTAATTCCGCTTTTCTTCTAAGCACCAAATGCTTGACTTAATGATGGGTCATGGGGTTAGATTCTGGGCACTGCCTGAGTAAGCAACAAACAATGTAGCAAGTCCGAAACGGAATGTTTTGAGCAGTTCATTGATCTCACCACATCAGTGATAAAACCACATTCATTTAGCAACTACAAAGCAAATAATGCCAAACAATTTTATCTAAATATGGGGCTGCACACCAAACAATTCTAAATAGTTATGGACAGTACCGTAGGAGCCCAACTCTTCACCCCCAAAATGTATACAGGAGCCCCTAATGGTGATTTCTAAAGAAAAGATTTCTAAAGCGTTGCTGAATTAGCGTTATTATTCATCATGATTTAGTTGTCGCTGTAATTTATCTACCGTAGGGCTACTCAGCTGACGGATCGTGATCATGAAGCAAATCAAAAGAAATCACCTTATAGTGGCACAGTAGCACACATGAAAAATATTGCATAATAATAACCATGAAAAATATCATAAATAATATCACACCAATGATAGTAATCACTGGTCACATTGGAGTAGCCTAGTATCAAAACGCCTTGGAGCGAGTCTTTCGGCATGTAAAAGCCTTTATGATACCATCCAAATCTAGAGAGCACACACATGAAGCTTCGATCGACAACATCGCTAATGAGGATGGTCTGCTATCTGTCATATGAGACCTATTGAAGGTTTTGATCAGCTTCAGTTTACTCGAACGCCTTTCAGCGCTGGCAAGTGGCAAGGGTATCGGGTAGTTTAGCGTAATGCGAAGTGCAATAAATACGTTAAGATAAACTTCATCAAGACGTATCTTGAGAATAGAGCTTAAAGAAAGGAATTGTGGCTTACTCATTGTCATTTAATTAACGACAATTTTTTAGAGATGTTGCAATGAAATGCAAACGTTAACAAAAATTTACAGGAAATCAGAATCAAGCCTATCGTTCAGTTATTAAAACACTGATACTCAAGGAACAAACCTGAGGCCGATCAAAGCAATGCGCCGCGATTAACATTTTCTTTCATTAGCGCTTAAGTTAATTTTGCTTGACAAGCATGCGCATCGTGCTTTTAACTGACCGAGATATGCATGCATAAACCTTTCTGATGTCTAGACTTGTTAATTTCCTGGTGCATGGCACATGTTTAGATTAATAACATTTGGTATCTCAAACAGACTATAAATGTTGACAAATAGAGACCAAGGGGTCCTACGTGGACGCATAATGGTCAACATCCATAATCCACTAATTGCACTATTCGGTTGGGTCAAGTTTAGCAGTGATTGCTAAATAAACTCTTCTAACTACACAATTAACTCCATTATGCTGTCTGAACAGCAGGCTGCGCAAATTTCGTCGTAAGCACAAAGAAATTTTGCTTCTATGTAGTACAAAATACGGGAAGACCGCCTGAGCTAGCCATAATACATTTTTTCACAACAATCACTGCACAAAATCTGTTGATCAGGTGTAAGTCTGACTTCTGGACGTATACAACTAGGCATATAGTCTAGCTTCACGTTCAACACTCCAAGCAATGAATGCTGACGCTTTACGTTCAAGTCTCAAACACGTTTATTACCTCACAAACGTTTCAAAATGATAAGGCGATGTTGTTCTCGGTAACAGCTGCAGGTACTGCTCTGTCTATAAATTACAGGACAAAACAAAATACGGATTGATAAAAACTACACTTATTTCTACTATTTCACATTTCAATTGGGGATTGAAGCTTTGTTTGGGGGGCTAAGCCTACAAAAAAAACGCGGCGACAGGACTGAATTTTGGGGACCCTGTGTCGCTAGGCGGTAAACTTGCGGATGTTTGTCTGATATCGCATATTCTGTTTAAACGCATACAAAAAATCTCGGCAATGTGGTTATGCAATTAACTGGATTTGTCTGCGCTAGCATCCGAAATAACCGAAAAACACCGAGAAATTTTTGAAAAACGCTAAAATTAAAAACCTACGAAAAATCAAGAGAATACTAAATACCGAAATATAAGCTAACAGGGGGGCCCATTGTTTACATTTAGCCTTCCAGGGGGGCGGCGCGAACCCCTGCCCATCCGTCAGTTACGCCACTGCAAACCAGAAAACCTGATCCTAACCCTTACTGCACGTTAATTTTATAACATGTTAAGTTCCAACGCTATTTTTACTGTATCTTCGCGTTTGGAAACATCACATTCCAATAAAACAAGTGTGTGTTTATCACCAACTCACCAACTTATGGTACCCCACAGAGGGTACTTTTTCTTTTTCATCTTGTTTTTTGACATTGCTGCTGGATGAGGAACGAACACTACTGTTTCTGCTGTCTTTACGCTTTTCGCTAAGGTCTTTGAGCTCCTCTTCCACAGTCGTACTGTGAAATTGCACATAAGCACAGTTAAGCGATAAAATTTCGAATACGACTGATTTGTAATTGAAAAAAATGAAAGCAACTGCCAACAATATATTTGACCACAGCAGATTTAACATGCATTCTAAGGAGGAAGTTTGCAACACGGTTGTTAAACTTCAATCTAGTGACTTCTCTGCACCATAGGCGGGTTAAAGCTA
>Ga0210059_1005396_pt1 | contig 20594 bp, 15 predicted proteins | sample Ectturendosymbi2_FD_188042 | JGI IMG/M metagenome (GOLD analysis project Ga0210059, IMG submission 188042) | Ecteinascidia turbinata endosymbiont from Florida, USA - Sample 2 (SPAdes) (version 2) | ecosystem: Host-associated > Tunicates > Ascidians > Unclassified | place: Key West, Florida...
CTGGTTTTGCTCCCATCTCCTTGCAATGATTCAGCTTGTACGTATCATTCAGCAATATTTGTAAAGCCACAACAGTGACCCACACCAAGCGAATCGATCGCAATTTATTGCGTAAGGAAACTAGTTTCGTGTGCTACACATCTTCAGTCCTGCGCAAAAGTCGACATATGAAACAAAAAGAAAAAATTACGTACTGTTGCTAAGATCAAAACTCAAGATTACAAAATTTGAAGATTACAAAATTTCAGCACAGTTGTAACTCCTCCACTAAACACAGCTACAACACTGTTCAACGAACACAGATCGCAACGGCCATTATAGGCACTTCTGACTAACAAAACATACTCTCCGCGTTTCGCGTGGTCTTTGTCTCAGGCGATCACGTGGTTTGTCTCAGGTTTTGTCTCTCAGGCGATCACGTGGTCTTTGTCTCAGGCGATCACGTGGTAAATACATGAGTTAAGGCTTTGAATTTATTTATTTAAAGAATATTTACTAATCATTAAATTAATTGTGTTTACTATGAGTACCTAGTATTTATTAAAAAAATAGCAACATTAACAGTTTTTTTTTAAAGGAAAATGTTAGGTACCCAATATGAACCTGTAGGGCCCGATTTCTCTGATTCTAGGGACCCGAATCGGGTCCCTAAAACACCTTAAAAACCCTGACATTAACATATGAACTACATTCAAGATACCTTTATAAGTGGTATATAGCGGGAGCGAGTAGCTGGCTAACTATGCTATATTTGATAATTTTTAAATTTTCTGAACAAACCAAGTGCATAACATAAAAATTCCAAGATTTATTTTAGCTTGTAATATTAGTAGTACCTACTGCTTGCTACTAGCATTGTATTACTGACGAAAGCAACAAATTTATCCGCATTACGTACCTATGGACAGCATGTCTGCATCTGCAGGTGCAGCTATTGTTGGTTTTCCAATTACACAGAGTCGTGATGCACAGCAAAAATTCTCTATTTCAATAAAAGTTTCAAAAAAATGTACCATTTCAAGTGACACGAGTTAGTACTCCTAACTTAGGAGTGCGATGCAAAAAATTATTCAGTTGGACTTCCGGAGTCGGGTAAAAACCACGATTTCTATTGTTCTTAGGAAGCCGACTCCGCAACCATGCTTTTAAGTCTCCCGGTGTCCATTCCAGGTGAAAAATGCCTCAAATGTAATTCCCCGGACGCTTATGTCAGGTGTCGAATTAATTATCGTCGCTCTAGCTGTTAATAGCTCTAGCTGTACTTAAAAACGATAGCTTTGCCTTATCACATTTGTTCCGGCGGCAGTCATGTCGAGTCCAGTTTTCGTTTTGTCAAACACGCAAGGTGGCACTTGATCTGCTGCACTTTCTGACAATCTCTGTGCTAATATTTCTTTGAAAGGGAGTTGTTCCTCTGGGGAATGTCCATCCAGGTGATAATTGGTGGGTAGTTTGTGGTGGTTATAAACTGTATTAAGTAGGCTAGGTTTTGTTCGTTGGAATCAGGTGATGTAAACGGAAACTCCGATGCCATTGCACACTAAGGTTTTCTTTAACTGAAACGATGTTTGATGATAGGGCAGGAGAATGATACAAGTGCAAATAAATGTAGTAGCTGTGGGCGTCGGAAAGATTTTTGTCCAGAGTGGGGTCCAATCGTGGATTTTCTAAAGGTAGCCAAGGATTTTCCCAGGTGGGGCCGAAAATGGTGAAATTTAATTTCACCCACTTGAAACTAGGAAAACAACCTTCTTTTCTAAAAATTTAATAGGATAACGTCATATTTCAATATCCAGGTGGACCAAGGCCCCCTTTTGACGCCCATGCTAGTAGCCTGGTGATTTATAAAGTAACGTATTATGATTTTTCGTGAACCAGGTGAATGCGTTAATACGATTATATTGGTTGCAGCGTTTGGTCGGCAAAAGAACCAAACTTACTTGGATTTTTTATACGATCTGGAAATGTCACGAAGAAATCCCCAAGATGAATTGAGAAAGGTGATAATTAGTTGCAATAGCATTTGCTGTGAAGAAGTATTGCTATTTTGATAGGTGTGTGTTATATTTGTAGTTGTACCTGTTGCTGATCTTGTTTTTTTCAGTGGTTGTGCTATTATTGCCTTTATCAAGTACAACTGTATGTGTTGACGTCAGCGTCATTCAATGCAGCTATTCCGCGTCTGTTACTAAAGTTTCTAGTTTAGTTTTTTGCTGCTTAGGTACAATGATGTAGATATGTTCAATGTGCTAGCACTTCCTAGTGTTACAGTCAATTTAGTTACTCGGATGTTCTCGGATATTTCCATGTATTATTCGGTTGTTAACATGTTGATCCGGTGTAAAGCTTATCCACTAAACGAGAGCATGTGGCTCACGACATTTTTTAAACTGTAGGGAAACTTCTTGTTTTCTGCTTATCCTGTAATTCTTAGTGACAACCATGATCTCTGCGTTAAGTTTAAACATGCAATCAGAAAAATATGTTCAAGAAATGCTTTAACATTGATTTATTTGTTCCAACATAATTTTAGTTCCGAATGAAATGTGGTTTTAATTTATATGCATTGCCCTTGATTGATTGCCAGAGTCATTTTTGCATGGGTTTTTATTGGTTTTTGAAGATAACTGGTCCTGTGCAGCTTCTCACTCACCTATACATTTTATGAATCGTTCTACTTGGAACTTGCCACAGCACTATGCAGCAGTGCTAAACATAGCAACCATATTCGCGCCATACATGCCTGTGTCCTGTTAGTACCACATATCCATGCTTGTGTTTCTTCAAAGTAATTGTGTTGGCGGCATCAAGCGTATGCGAGTCTACAACCGTCACATATCTATGTTCGTGCTCTTTCATGTATCTGTGTGTTCCTTGTTACTGCCACGTATGCTAAAGTCCACTGCGTATGTGTAAGCTGCTTTTTTTCCGGTCATAGACCGAAATGTTTTTGAAATGACTGAAAAAAATTAAGTCATTTCTGTCAGAATGTCTGAAAATACAAGCTAATGAACACTGTTACGGCAAGTTTTGAATACAACTGTGAGACAAATGACCGAAATGTTTCAGTGACCAAAATGTCTCAGCAAAAAAATGACCGAAATGTCCCAGCGAAAAAAAGCAGTGTGTAAGCATAAAGTAGATGCCTAATCCCTACTGAATGCCTCACAGGAACTTTTTGTGAAATTTGTCCAGGCGTGTGACATATGTGACGTCATAAATGTGTGATATCATAATTGGAAAATGAAACTAAGGGAAAGGTGGTGTTATTTTCTTTGCAATGTTTTTGTATCTTCCCGATCAAAATGCCGAATAATTTCGCTGCTTCATAGCGGCGGGAACCTTGTATGAAAAAGCGAAATATTGCCAAGCGTGCTGAGTGTACATTGAGAATGAGCAGGCGTGCAACACAACCAGCAAGTATTGCGAACGTGTCGGGCACCCCCGCATCCCCCGCACTCCTCACCCGTGGTGCGACCTGATGATCCCCGTCCGCGAATCGACAAACTATAACAATCGTCGTGACCAGCAGCATTTTCTGCTCTTGACTAACTCAAGCATGTATCGTCCTGGTGTCAAGCTCGTTTGTAGAAATGAGGAGGAAATATCTACTGTAATTGGCGTCCAATATCTTCGGAAGACTGGTTGTATCTCTCCCCCACGAATGCCATCAAGCTTGACAGGACATTAAAAGAAATCGGGCTTAAGCGCTTCATGTTTCTCACGTATTTCTCGGAATAAGCTGGCACGCTTCAGCCAATAATCTCGGTTATCGACATGTCTAAAATAAAAAGAGGTTATAGCGTTGATTTTGTGTCAAACCTTACCGCATAGACTTGTCTACAGTTACATTCATACCAAATAAGTAGTTGAACTTGGCGTTGCTTGAGCTGTTGTGTCAAATATCGTTCTGTAGGCCCGTTCGTGCTGATCCATTGCTAAAATTACAGAGAAAGCTGCGAACATACGATTTTGACTTTCGTCACTGGCCCGCGGATTTCAGGTGGGACGATGTTGAAGAGACCAAGTCGGGCGAGCGTCAAAATTCCATGTGGAAGCGAATCTCTTCTCAGTATCCTAATGTGCTTTCGAGCATTGTGTGGGGTATACCAAAGGAATTGCTTGCTTATGTCGTCGCACACACGTTCGGAATCCGAATCACTTATCCCGGAGCGCTCAAGCTTCTTCAAACCGCTTATGGTAACTCGACCGACTATGGACTATTACTCATTGTGTGTTATGTACAAGTTTTTCATAGTGTTGTTCGACTTATCTGCGCATATTTGTTGTCGAGAGTGCGGAAACGTAATTGAGTAATGACTTACATTTTTGCACACGCTAACTCTCCTTCAGAATCAGTTCTGCAGTTCAATCGAAAATCGCATTTGTTAAAATGAGTGCTTGGTAACAAGTAAATGTTAAAACCGTACGTGTTAAACTCAGCCCAAGCTCCCGTGCTTTGTCGCTACCGTTTAAATTACCTTTGCCATACTTTGCAGGGTTACCAATCAGAACCGGAAGAAACAAGTATGTTGAAGAGGCGAGTTAACGACCACATCTGCTTCGTGCTTGAATTTCCACCGGATCTTTTTTCGTGACGCCGTTGGAAAATATATATATATATTAGCTAATTATAACAGATTGAATGTTGAACTTACTGGAAAAAAGCGCACGATCTGGAAATGTTGGGGTTGATGTAGATATTGTGCTGCACTCACGTTCCTGCCAAGAAAAAACGATTGTTCGAAGACAAACCCTGATAGGTTTGCAGCTGCAGGCTGCCTCCAGTACAATGAAGTGCTTGTGCAGCCTCGTATAAATCTTTTTTTCCCCGGTAGCTTTCCCTATTGCGACCTGCCTTCCGCTCTTGCCAGGGTAGTACCATTATGTGTAAATACAAATTTCTACGGAGATCTTTTCTGTTGCTATCTTGCGCACGCTGCTTATCCAAGCCATGAAAACTGCGTTTATTTCCACATTACCCCCCGGACGGAGTTGGTCAGGTTTATAGAAGTGACGCCCACCAGTATATTTTCGCTGAAAATTTCAAGTGCTGTGTTGCAGATGAGCGGGAACAATGGCCGTTGTCGCATCGGAAGCTGCGAACCGTCATCAAACTGAATCACAAGGCATCGTGATGCGCAAACTAACAATGTTCAGAGTGGTTATAATATAAGAGGGAAACAATTATTGCGCAGAAAATGCAAAGAAATTTTGAAACCAAGTTTGAACTGTCGAATGTGAATTAGGTAAAGCGCTGCTCCTGGAAAAGTCGGAAGAAAAAGTTCTTACTTTCTAAAATTTCGGGATTTGGTAGTGACTATGTTACGAATTCACTTTGGAATGGTGTATCTACATGGAAGTACCCCTCGCTTCGCCTGGAGTTAGGTGAACATGTTTGAAGAACCGTTGGACGTGATAATTCGGCTGACTGTTTTAGTCTTCCAGGAGTAAAGTTCGCACGATCAACGGTTTGCAATGGCGGGTCAGCTACGGCGGAGAGTGTGCTTTTTGATGGAAGATTTCCACAAGTCTGAAAGTGTGGAGAATCTATGTTACGCAATCACACAGCCTAAGTTTAAAATCAATTAAAATAAACCGCAATATCTGATTGCAATGGAGTCCCGTGGAATGGTTAGAGAGTTAAGACGTAGAATGCGGAGGCAGATTTTTCGCCATTTGAGAGTAGACATTTTATTGATCGAACATGCAGAAATTCCGATTTTCCGGTAACAACCTCTTTTGTTTTGCAGCATGCTGGAATCCGGGCGAAACTTGTAGCCAGAGATGGAAATGAAATCGACACGATGTTCATCGACATGCGTTCCGCGTAAGTGCTTGTTGACACCACGCGACACGTGCTTTGGTTAATTTGTTTAAGTGTTTGCTTGAGCGTATTGTCTTCTTACACCCGTATATGATGAAAACCCAACAGCTGTGCTAAGCACTAGTTCCCCAATTTTGCTAGTTCGTCCGGGTTGTTTTAGGTGCTGAGGGTAAGTACGCCGTAGATTCTCAGATAATATTGACTAGCGAGATACCAATCCGTTTTATGTAACACATCTGCGTGGAAGTCGTGCTTTGTTTTGCTACGAATGCTTTACAGCTGTTTAAAAGCAAATAATAAGGGTCCCGTACTTCTAGAGCTGTGACGTTTTCGGAACTGGCCAATTTTCCTTGTTTCGTACACGCTGACGTTTCGATCGGGTTGAGGGGGTTGTACTCCAAAAACATGTTCTCTCGAAGTTTCGCAAGCGTCTGACTAGAGGCACGCATGGAAAACAAGTTACGTACGTACACACAGGCATCACCCGAATCGCGTGGCCGAAGACACAGGTCCGATCGTTCCCTCACGGCATTGCAACAAATTAGTGATATGTTGCGAAGGCAACGCTGGTTTTTACGAGGTCGGCTGCATGTGCACACCATTGCAAGCTGGATATTCTGTGCTGGGCTGGAACCACCCTGGATTTGGTGGTAGCACGGTAAGCTGGGTTTCGTTTTGCAATGTCGTGGGTCGCATCGTATCTTCCGAAATCATTACGTCAGCCACGAACTTGTAGAACCCAGCGGGGTTCGCCGCGTGTTCCACGTGGATTGTGTCACTTGCAAACTAAGTTCAGAATACAAACTTTAAACCAGCAAGTGCTCTGTTTCGATGGAAACATCCTACTCGATGTGCGCGACGCCTCGTGCGTTTTTGAGTTGCAACGACCTTGAACTTCACCGCCGGAAGGTCTCTCCTACGCGTGGAAACAAAAGGTTTTCGCATAAGCGGAGCGCTTCCCCTGACAGACGCGAACAGTAATTTTCTTTTGTTTTCAGGGTCAACCGTTCCCTGAAGCGGAAGGCAACGCAATGGATGTAGTGATGCAATACGCCATTCACAAGCTTGCCTTCATGCCGGAAAATATAATTCTTTTCGCGTGGTCAATAGGTGAGATGTTGAATCGTTTGTACAATAGCCTGTTGTAAGACGATACGACGAATTGCTGCCAGCTGACTCAGTCGTAACGTCTGGACTGCTCGATAGTCACCACGCGGTGACAGTTGCTGGCTGTTGGACAGGAAGGTAATACCCTGACGCGCAGTGTCCTCTCCTGCTCAGCTAGTTCGTGAACTTTGTGGTTGTCGTAAATAGCGACGGTGGTTTCTCTCTTTGCCTGAGCAAAGATTCCATTTTGCAACGATGTAAAACCATCGACACACGCCGTTGTTGCAATACGCGAGAAAATGTTTTGTTCCTGGAAATTTGTATTTCCCCGTTGCTACCAATTTGGACCGACGCCGATGTATTGGCACATGTGTGTTGGTTAGTACTTTATTTGATGGCCTTGCGTACCGGGCCTCAACGCATGAAGTCCCACTGACGCTTCGTCATAGACAATTGCATCATTTGCACCGTATTACTGGCTATGAAGTTCGTTCTGTTGATTGCATAAGTAAAAGTAACTTCGCTGGATAAAACGAGATTATGCAATCAACCAGTTTTTTTTTAAGAAAAATGTAAGGAACCCGGTATGGATCTGTAGGGACCCGATTTCTCTGATTCTAGGGACCCGACAACAAACAAACTTTAGCCTTGCGGCAAGCTTCTGAGGAATCTGCCTGCTTTCTGCTTTCATTCTTCTGCGACGGTTAAAACTTGCAAGCATATATATTTGTCATAGTTAAAGGCCACAAAGATGGCTGCAAGTAAATCAGTCACAGTTTATTGACGGGGAAACTAGTTTCGCGTTTTGCAACGCATCATCAGTCCTGTAAATGTAAGACAAATCTTACAAGCGAAATGTTGGCACTTGAAAACAAGTAAAGAAAGAAACACGTACTGTGGCTAGTTACAATGACATTACTACAAAATTTTCGAAGCTAAAAGGCTGACCTTCCCAGAGCCTCATAAACCAGTCACTGCTCAGAAAATCGGCGTTGGAAGCGGTCTATGCAGGACACTTTTCCTCTAGGGACCCGATGATAATTTTCTCTGATTCTAGGGACCCGAATAGGGTCCCTAAAACGCCTTAAAAAAAACCCTGCAATCAACATCAACGTCTCTGCTGTAACTCCAGGTGGTTTCACCGCCATCAAGGCCGCCGCCTCCTATCCTGACATTCGAGGCGTTGTGTTGGACGCCACTTTCTATGACATCATGCCTTTCGCTGTGAGGATACTTCCGTCTTCGCTGGGTAAGTTCATTGACAAGGTGCTGTTCGGTGATTTTTTTTGGCTCGAATTACATTTCACGCGACGACATGTCCGAATGCTGGTGTGACGAGACGTGCACCCAATGCTCTGTATGTGTTCTGCGCGGATAAACCTACCCCGATTCATCGAGAGCCAGCGTGCAGTAACTGTGCAGTGCAAATCGACAGTGGTTGACAGCTTCTTCGCAAAAATACTATGGATACGAGAATTTAAAAGTATAACAAAATTTCTGTGCGTAGCTGGTCTATTTGCGAACTTCTGTAATCCAAAACATTCGGAGAAACCACCGGAAAAGAGACGGTTGCTTTTCCAGGGTCGGTGATTATCTGGAAATCTTTGTGGAGCAACGGTAAAGCATTAAGTAGCAGGCCATTGGCAAACGTTACAAAGCAAAAGTAAATTTTTATCAGTATTGAAATTAATTTAGCAATGTGACGGAGCGTCACACAGCGCCAACGGGAAGTCATCTAGCTATAAAACGCGCAGTGCAGCGCAGGCAGAAAAGAGTGAACCTGGTCGAGCGGGGTAACTCTAATTGTTTGTGCTGCCGAAGCCTCCCGATCCCTGCATTCTGGGTTCGCGTCTCCAAAATGCGACCGTTACAGCATTACCTTTCGAAAAATCTTTGTCGATCACTGGTATCTGACTGTCCTATGGTGATATTGAGGTAATTATTTTGGAATTGAGGTCATTTCTTTGGAAAATTGCATTCCCCAACCCGCCAACCATTGTGCTAAATAACTTCCGTAATCAATTCATCATATAAAACCGAAGCTACGCTTTGTACTCCATTCTGCGCTATTCTTAGTCGTCAATTCACCAATGCTTACGTCATGAAGTCGTGAAGTCTATCGATGGCTTATGTGCTCGTTTAGGTCTGTGCGCCATAAAGATACATTTCTATTTCTACTATCACTTCCGTTTCATCAGAACAAGCATATTTAAAAGGCGTTTCTGTGGCATTTTAGCTACAAATGTGCTGTGCTGCTCAACTCGCTCTTTCTGTTGTGTTGCGCACCTGTCGTGTGCTATTCGATGCTGCCCTTCCTGGGCTTAAGCAAGCCCCATCGATTCAGTGTCTCCGTAGCTGCGAGTTCGTTTTCTCACAGACGGCTTTGTGCGTTACACGGTGCGAAACCACATCGACCTGCACAACAGTTGCAACCTGCGGAAGTACAAAGGTGCTGTCTCCTTCGTGCGACGAATGCAGGACGAAGTGATGAATGTCGGTCAGTGCGCCGTTGTTGTTTTTGTTGCAAAGCGTGCCGCGCACGTCCGGTTGAACCTTCTCAGTGTTTGATGCTGTTGTAAGTTTGTGTTTTGCCTCTCCGATTTATTCCTTGGGTGAGGCCAGTGTTTTGGATTTCATGCTTTTGGCGACATTCTTCTCGTGTGGTTGACTACCATTGCAGCGTGGGCGTGATTAACAAGGCGCTCGTGAGGTGTTGTTCATTCGCAGTTGAAACGCGATCAGATGGACGGCCTGCACATATCTTTAGCTGCAGTTCAGCAAGACGTTTCGGTGTAAATGCTTGAACTTGGCGTTTCTTTATTGTGCATGTATAACTTTGTTTTTCTGTGTTTGTAGATACGTGATTTTTAGTTGATTAAAACCAAGAAAGTTGGTGAATGTTGTGATAGGTTCAGAACAGATGCAACACGTTTCATTGGAAATAAAATAAAATTCTCTCGTGGCCTGTGCGTTGACCGTGAGCTTCGACTCGTAACTGCTTCGCGACTACCCAACTGATAGAACTGACTGGAATTTGCTTGTGTTCGTCTCAAGCGTTGCTCGTTTCTCGCTTTGCCTGTAAAGCATGAACTGAACAGAGAAAACATAATGCGATGTGAGCGTTTCATGGCACTACATTGCTTAAGGAAATCTCCACGAAATACCTCTGTTGTCGTCGAGTCCAACCCTTGGATCGTTTAACTCTTGTTGCTTAACACTTGGGAGAGATCTATGCGCATGTTAACGAAATGGTCGGTTCTATGGCACTTACCTATTTTTAACTCTGCTACATGCGTTGCTGTCTCAATTCCTGGACTCGTGCGGCCTCTCCGGTGCAAGTCACATATCTTGCCGTGGTTTATCGATGATGTTCCATTGCAGACGGGCCGAATGACTTCGAAAGCAATCTGGGAAATCTGCTCCTGGAGGATTTTCTGCGCTCGCGCTTCCCCCCACTGTTCGAGAAGAAAGAGAGCGACGATGAGCGCGGGAAAGATACTTCGTCGCGTGCACTTTGGGAGTGGCTGACAGCCCCGGACGACCCTTCGCGGAGTATGTAAAAAGATTTCGCGCGTGAATCGTCGATGTGCAAAGTTTGCTTGACTTGATGAAGAGCTGGAAAATCGTTTCACGATATCTCCGTGTACTTATATGACGTGCATGTTGCTGACGTGTCAGTAGTGACAACAAACGATGTGCAAAGAAAAAGCTTCGCTTCTACCTGTTGCGAGGCATGCTTTGCGTACGGTTATTTGCAACCGTACCCATGGGCGTCGGAAGGGGGCAAGCCCCCCTGGATTTTGAATTTTCAGCAAACAAAGGTTGTTTTTCAATTTCGAGGGGTAAAAACCAAATTTCACCACTTTTAGTGCCCCCTCATGGAAAAAATCTTTCCGACGCCCATGAGTCCGTACCTTTTGCGATGTTGAGGACGGAAATCGACAGATGCTGCACCCAATATCAATAGTTCGTCCACGCGTATCACATTACTACACATCAACGAGGACTTATGATCACACCACTCTGTGCTGAGTTGTAAGTCGCCAGATCATCTTCGTCTAAACGACGTATCGTGTTCGAAGAATGGCCGCTCCTCGGTGAACGCGCGTCGTGGTCGACCACCGGTGAGCGCTTTTGTACTTTTTGTCTTTCGCAGCCGACGTCCTGAACAGATGGCGAGTTTCCGACAGCGAATGCAAATCTGTTTTGCAAAATCACATAAAAAAGTTCTCGTCTTCGTATCCGTTAATGATTGGCGATGAAATGGACGACATTGACAAAGCGCAGCTTGTTTTGTTCCTGGTAATTTTTTGTCTGAATATCTCCTGTGTTCGGATCTTTGCTTGTATAAGAAGAAGTGTTTGTTTCAACTTCGACGGAGTTTTTTATTGCACGATAAACTGTTATCTGCTCGATTTTAGCTGATGTATCCGTTAGTTACAAATGAAAAACTTTTTACCCTTTGTTGCATGTGATGCAGTAGACTAAAATGTAAAGTTGTGAAATCTATCGATGGCTTACGTGCTCGTTTAGGTCTGTGCGCCCTGAGGATACATTTCTATTTCTACTATCAATTCCGTTTGATCAGAACAATCTTGGGCCTCAGCGTTGTGAGGTTTTGCCAGACCCGGGGTCGTTCATTTGCCAAGAGACTGGCGCGTCACATATGAGTGCTGAATGTGCGGGGCTCGAAACAGTGTGTTCGTGACTGCCGCCGTGATGCCGGTGAAAAGAAACTGACTTGTTTGGAGAAACAACTTCTAAATCTGTTTGTTGATAAATTTTGTAAAGAGAATTTGGATTTTTCAGCAAATTCTGGTATTGACCCATTAGATTACGTTTGGCCGCCATGTTTTCATGTGCAAGCCCTGGTTGCAAGCGTCCGTCTTCCTCGCCATGCATATTGGAGCAGTTTTTCGGGGAACTGAGTTTCAGGGTGCAGCGCCACCAGCCTCGTTTCACTTTTAAAAAAAACGCTATTTCCAACTTAAGCTCTGTTTGCTATCGTTCTCGTTTATGGTACTTCCTTTCGCAGTGACGAGCTCCGAACAAGGCCCCCTAGATAAACATGCTTACCTAGGAGGTCTTGCTCCGAACGCCATTGCATAGTCTTTCATTATTCAGTATCAAGTTTAACAGGTAACAGTCACTCTTCAAGTTGTGCACTTTTTTGGAAACGATTTGACGTTTTGTATTGAAGTTTTATTTCAAAGTTCCACAATTCTAAACCAAAACAACGCGCGCCGAACCACAGCAATGGCGTCTTTCTCCTCGCAGGCGAAGCAACACATGAGCCACTTCCGGTCGACGCACTGCACCCCTCTCCCCGCGTCCTACTTCCGACCTCCCTGGAGAATCGAATCCTCCCTCGACAGCACCGACAGCGGCAGCGACACCTCCTCCGAGTTCGAAGTGATCGGCACCGGAGCCAACCTTTGACGTCCGCGCAATCTTCCCGCGCTTGTGTTTTCGTTTGTGCGCTGGTGGTTCTGTCGCTGTGACCAAAGAAAAGTTTGCGCTTCGCTATCTGTGTTGTTCGTTGCTCTGGTGCGGGACTTGTCGTTTCTGGAGCACGCCCATGACGCGGGTAGAAGTTGTGTGTGCGGCTTAATGTTTTCGCGGATGATCTGTGTTTGGTGAGTCTCAAGAATCTTTTAAACCACCGGGAAACCAGATCAAATGCGGAAGAAGGCAAGAATCCCTTCGTTTCGTTTTCCAGTAGCTTGGCGCATAATGTTGCAAGAGACGACAAAGCAACATTGTTCTCGCTTTGAACAGTTATTTCACACGAACTTTTTTCCACAAATTTCTAATGTTGTGACTTGAGATGAACTTTTCCGATAAAAGCGCTCTGTCATGTTTTTTTCAAATGCATTGCTTCTCAAAATTGCACCCGGGGCCGATGCGCTGGCACCGGCGCGCAAAGTCTTGTCGCCACCTTACAGAGTTCCGCTTGATTTGACCGAAACTAATTATCCCGCGATGCACGTTTTTATCCTGTTATTTTGTGCGACGCCTTTCGCGCATGTGTGCTTGTTTTTAAGCGAGGAGTTTATTGTATGTTTCGTTCCAAGCCTGTCCTTGCGGGATGCGGATTTTCGACATGACGCGCATTGTCAGCCCGCCATATTGCTTCGGTCCTGACTATGACCGCGTTTGTCAACGTCTGTCCTTGTTGGTCTGCACGTTATATGCACACAGTACAAACACTACGCATCGCCACTGGATCTGATTTCTGTTTTTCTACTCCGAAAAGTACCCGGATTTCAATAACGTTTCGTTGAAGGACACCCATTAGTTTGTCCGCTTGCATGGGCGCGTCGGAAGGATATTTTCCACTAATAGCCAAAAATATTTTTCTAGGGGTGGGGCAAAAGTTGTGGAAGTTAATTCTACCCACTCGAAACTGAAAACATGTTTTTGCTAAAACTTTAATAGGAAAATGTCAAATTTAAAAATCTGGGAACGGGCCAAGGCCCCTTGTTCCCCCCCCCCCTTTTGACGCCCATCCGCTTGCGGAACGTTGTTCCAAAATTGAAGCGTGACGCAGCACCGCCCTATAATTAACATTGCAGAGGCAGCCGTGTATTGCCCACTAAGTAAGTGTGCTTCTTTTGAATTGAGCCTGTGAACGTTCGTTACGTGTGGTTGCGCCTAGCACGGAGTTCTGCCCAGGAGCAACGCAAGATCATTTTTGCTGCAGAAGTTTTAGGATTTTGAAAAGAGCCCTTCTAACAGCAGCCGTTAAGTCAAGCTTCTCACGGCGGTTTTAGCGCCGCCACTCAACGTTGTTACGCGCACGGTGCTGTGGACGTTTTCACTCCACCTTGCACGCCTCTGGCTCTCACTTTCATTATCACAGCTGCGGGTGCTAAGCGTTTGATTCGCTTCATCTGCCGCCTGTTGGCGATGGTGGGTGACGATTTAATTTCGTTTTATTCATTGTTTGCCCTGTGCGCAACCTATATGCGACGCGGAGGTTGATTTCTATTGGACATTTGTTGACTTCTACGTGTTCGTCGGTTCCACCAATAGGATTGTTCAGTTCATTGCATTGACTGTCGTATTTGTCCTTTTACATCGGGGCACATCCAGCGTGAACTTCGCTGTTGCATGGTTACCCAATCAGTTTTTTCGCGACGATGCTGACTATTCAGCTCTTGTCCGTTTTGAAAAGTTTAACCTGCTGTCAAGGTTGCTGTGCGTGAGAACAGCTTTTTTTCATTGCTCCTAGCAGAGTTTAGATAAACAACACAAACTGATGCACTCGCCATTGCAGTTGTCAAGTCATCGGATGAGGGCGCTGAAGAGCTCGTCACTGAAGGTGATGTCGCCAGAGAAGGCTTAGTTCACCGTGAGCTTTTTCGAAGAATTGCGCCGCCTAGCGTAATTTCCATTTTTATCCCATACTCCAAACCCTCGTTCAACATCACAGAGGTCCCGATACCGAGTCCTAGTCTAATCAAGAAACTCCGAATCAGTGTCCGATTCTATGGAAAGTGGACTCGATTTGAGCTTGAGTACCAAATTTGCACTAAGAACTAAGCAACACTGCTTTCTTTTGTGGTAACTGCTTCGATCAGTAAGTGCACAAAAACACGAAACCATATTTACAAAATATATGTATCTGATGAGAGCAAAAGACCCAATCCGTTAAAAGTTCATTGTTCCGAACTTCCGACGAGTTCGCCGTTGCATGAATATTGTGTCGGTTTCAAAAACAGAAGCATGTTTTGTTGTGTTTTTCCCTGACAGAGTTTCAAAAACTCTGAGCACCTTGTACAACGTGCTCTACTTTATTCGGAGACGATTAACGGTTAATGCAGGAGACAGTTCCACATACGGTTTGAGTACAGTAATGTAGAGCGTATTGAATAGTATTTAGCGATCGACCAAAAGGCACAGAACGCGCAAAAGGAATCAACGCGGGGCGTAGAATAAATCATTTGCCGGCAGAAACAATCAGCGCCGCGGAATTTGTGCCAAACCTGCACAAGGAACATTCGAGAAACGCAAGTCTGAACATGTTTACCAACGCATTTGTCTAAATGAGGTTACTTAGCAGCAGTGGCGTACGCAGAAAGTTTTCATGGGGATGTTTCATTCAGTGGCATATGGTGGTCGTTTGTATATTCATGTGCGCTGTTTGTGACGTCACACTTGGACGTCATAGTCATGTTTCCAAACCAACGTTTTGGTGAAGTTTGTTGCCATAATCAGCCGATGCATATATTTCTACATCCACTCCCCTTATTTTGAATATAAACTAATCAGTGCTCCAAGCAGTCCCGTCGCCATGGGGGGCTTTGGTGGGCTTAGCCCTTTCAAACAAAGCTCCGAGCCAGCCCAAATTGTAACGTGAAACACTATAAATAAGTGTTTTGGTTAATGTTATAATGTCAAGCCCCCCCGGAGAACTGCAAAGCCCCCAACTGAAAACTTTATGGCTCCAAGTTAGGCTATCGGAGGAAAATAAACTCGACACTATGATGCAGCAGTTCATAACTGCAAAAACATCCGACTGCGAGTTAAAACAGGGGAGTAAAACACTCATCAATGCGTCAGAGCGATTAACAACTGCAAAATGCGGCTGCGCTAATGTCTTGTCGAACACGAGCACAGAAACTGTGCGGCTGGAATGGCTGGCGCATACCCTGGTTTGCAAGATCGAGTCTTGCTAAACTACACAAGAATTGAGAATGCGCATAGAGTATGCAAGAAAACTTTCGATTTTTCGTTATTTATAGAAGTCCAGGAAACTTTAGATTTCTTTTACCCTGCTGAGACATTCAAATGCCTGAATGCTTTTATGTTAGCAGCTGCTGTTTTTGAGCCTGTGCAACAGTTATATCGGGCTGCACAGAAAATTACCGGGCTGCACAGAAATTGGTAACGTAGCCAATGCAGTCAGCGCTTGCGCTTATCAACAATAGCCGACAACATAAAAAAGTTGTTTCAGATAAAGTGAGCTATCGCGGAACACAATCTTAATCATGCGTAGTGCACGAAAGGTTTGCAAAAGATGGTGAGATGGTTTCTGGATGCAGATGATAACGCAGATTCCCACCGAAACCTACGGTAATTATTACTTTTTGGTCCATTTTACAATGTTCCTTGAAATTTGCTTGCAAATTCATTCCGTGGTATTTTCATAAGCTGACAAATTAACAGTCAGAAAGTATGCGAAAACAATTAATCTCTGCGCAGGTAATAAAGTGTTTGCAAAATATTAAGCTCAAGGGGGGGTTTACGCCATCACCTCCCTTGCTCAGCAGGTGCTTTCTCAAGCAGGGGGTGATCCCCTTAAAACCTACAAAAGCAACTTCATCGTGATTTTTTACAATTCGGAAAAGAGCATTTGCGGTATAAGGCCATATTTCGTCCATTGTTTGTCACAGCAATTTTGTGAAGTATAGCCTACTTCATCCCTCTTACAGTAGCGAAGCCGTTATGAGAGTTGACCACCAAATATTACTGAAATCGCCGCCCCCCCCCTTAGTTTTTGAAATCATTTCAAGTTTTCATTTTAGATAATAATCTCTCGTTCATGCAATTATCGTCATACTGAAATTCAAAAGTAAGTTCTGGAGGAGATCGTCATACTTAGACTTAAAGGCAAAGCGATATCTGCATAATGGTATGCTACGAAACGCTTTCAGTGGTTTAAACATTCACCCACGGCTTAACCACTTTTGTGTTGCATTCGTATCAGTTCTATGTGATGTTTACCTTCATTTCATGAAATGATATTGTAACCGCGATACTAGTTTTATGTGTATGCATAACGGTAAAACTTTGCGCTTAGCCAACAACGCTTTTGAAAAAGATTTCGTGACTTGACGTGGAATTTTTAGCTTTCGCGCGTACCTGCAGACTTCCGGCCGTGATTACATATCGTGCACAGCCAGCTTGGAACCTTGGTGTGTGCACATTTTGCAGTGGTCACTACGCACGTTCATCACACGTGTGTCTTCACGAAAACTGTTATTCGCAGTTTCGAGTAAATAAAACGTGCTTGTGTTAGTGCAAGGTACTCTGGCATGACTCGCAATCGAGGTACCCAACGCAAAAACATAAACAATCTAGGCTTCTAATGAAGCTTGATGATATAAGCTTTGTTGCTGACAGTAGGAAGGCCCAGACAGGAAGTTAAGCAGTAACGACATTAAAACAGTGTTCCCTCTACGGTGCGCAAATGCGCAGTACCACCAGACCAGTTGCGCAGTGAAATTTCAGTTTCGCGCACTTGCAACATTGCAATTTTTATGTCGTATATATATATTGCATAGCTTTCGTAACGCTTGAAACTCTTAACTGGTTGTGTGTCGACATGATTGCTAAAGAGCGTGCGCACCAAAACAAACATCCGCCCAGTGTAAAATTTTCTTAGAGGGAACACTGCATATAAGGCTATTTTACCACTCAAAAATGTATTTTGAAATTTGAAGCTGCAGACGCAAAACATGCACAAGATATAAGCTACTATCCGAAAAACGACGCGTTCAGTGTCAAAGCGTCGTGTCCAGGATCAAACTGTTTGCTTTGTATGTAGTTTTGTAAGGGTTCTACCTAATCGCAAATTTAGAGTTTGATCCTCATCAACGGATCTAAGGCCTGCACAGAATCAAGTGAGGTTCTGGAGGGAACGGGTTCAGTGAAAGAACTGGCTCGTGTTAGTTCACTGAAAACATGGCGCAAAGTCAAGGTCTTCAGACTAGATCTAGTGGAAGCAAAAATCTCCCATTTACCAATGATGTAGTAGAGACCGCAATCTCCGAGACCAAGATTTAGATTTTGTCAAATGTGGTTGGCCGAGACTTAAACGTTCGAAACCCGAAAATTTGCCGGCTTCTTTCGACTCGAACTGTAGGCTGCGTCGGTCTCACAGTTTGAACTAAATTTCAACCTCGTTCTTGGAAGCTCTCGACCACAACACTGTAAACTTTATTTGCCTTTAAGTATTGCAATTTTCGAAACAAAATTTTTCTCAGTTATACTTCACTTGCAACAACAAGGTTTCACTCTAAAGCCCTCAAACAATGAAAAAATTATCGGAGAGCGGTTGCGAAATAAATACCTTACAGTTTTAATATAAACAGGCCCTAGAATTTGGTCATATTTTGCAATGTATCAGCATGCAGTATTTCTTCATCATATCCATTTTAGTAAGAAAATTAAACCATGTGGTTGTTTTAACGTAAAACAAAAATAAGGAAAGAACAGTCACGTCATTTCGCTGAAAATTGTCGTTCATCTGTAGATCATTCCTGGCTGTTAAATAAGTTTTTATGTTTAGGTCAGCTTTATCAATGATGGCATTTAAACAGATTGTGTATCCTTTTCTACTAGTTTTGCTGCAAACTGTTTGCGTGGAAGGGTTTTGTTCTTCGGACCGCCGTCGCTATGAATTGTTTGGAACAAAAACTTTTTACGAGAAGGTTGCAGGAACATTGCCTTCTTTGAATGAAAGGAGCCCAGAAGGTTAGTAGTGAATTAAAATTGATTTTGTGACATTTTTCTTTCAAAATTCAGAATAAGAACAAGAGTGCATTTGTAGCGGGTTGAAACCGACTAAACTTTCTTCTAAAAACTAAATTCTTGCTTTTATAAAAATTGCTTGAAACACCAATTGCACAAAAAAGTTTCCTTGACAGCCAATATGCTTACACTCCAATCTTCAAATGTGTTCAGACTCGAGTAAAATAAAAGCTGAACTATTTTCACTTCATGACTGTAAGGCTAACCAGTGGAAAAAATCCATTGAAACTTGAAAATTTTCTTTTTGATTCTATGACCCTCTAAAAACTATAGTTAACTTTTCTTGACCCAAAGTTCTAAAAATAATACTTAAATCAAACATTGTTGAATGGAATTTTAAGAAATTACAACAAATATGTAGGATGCGTGTTTTCAAAGAGTAACACTTCTAACATTCAAGAAGTAAAAATATATCATCGGAATCAATTAAGGCAGTGCTCTTCAACCTTTTTGTTATCGCGGAACCCCTGATATATTTCCGCGTTTGTCATGGAACCCCCATTAACAAAAAATTTTAAAAACACCAAGTACTTTTAAGAAAATCAAATATTGCGTTATTAGACACTCAACAAATGAACAGTTATTACAGAAGTTAAAAAGCAAGAAATTTAATGACTCGGTTGTTCTTACATTTTTGGAATATAGCTGCTACATTCAGAATTTGGTCATCCGGCAAGAAGAACCTGTATCTCAAATATATGTCGTCTCATTTTCTAATTTTGGCAATTGAATTACATTTGGTCCGCTTCGGGTTAGGTGCCTCTTTTACATTTGAACTGCATTGCTCATTACCGTGCACACCTTCGCTGTTGTTATTATTTCGCTTCACATGAGAAAATATGCTATGTTGCTTCATCTGGCTTGACTAAATGTTAAAAATTGGGTTTCACATTGTTTTTACTTCATTCCCACGAAGGTTGAGCAGCAGCTCTAGTCTGTGACTCAACCTACTCTATACCAGACTTAGACTGAGTCTACTTTGTACCAGTGTTGCCACTCTGTTGTTACGGAAAAGTACTAGATTTCATGTTTAGAAACACTATAGATTCATAAAAAAACAGTAGATTACAAACTATTGATTAGTCTTCTGAAGTAATTCAATGCAAGTTAGCTGTAAAAGCAAAAGGCAAACTTACACAAATTGAAATGGCCAGAAAATGCGTTGCAATGCAAACAACGACATAGAGTAATTCTCATTGTACGCTAAACCAGATACAAACAAACGGGAGATAGAAGCAACGCTTGTGTATGTTTGTACAGGTCACTGAAACTGATAACAGGTGGGATGACCACAGTGACTTCGTAGCGGTTTAACTCGCAACAGATTATATGCTCTTGTGTAATTTAAGATGTAATTAGGTAGAATTTTTAGCAAATTACAATTGCGCAAAATCAAAAAGTCTGAATTACAGTTACAATTACACAAAATTGTGTAATTTATTTAATTATGCTCAATCATTAAAAAAACGTTAGGTAGCTATGAAAAACCACTAGAACACTAGATAAAATGAAAAAACAGTAGATCTAGTGGAAAAACACTAGGAGTGGCACCACCAGGGCTGTGGAGTCGGAGTCGAGGAGTCGGAAGGATATTGAACCTGAGGAGTCGGAGTCGCAGAAAATTCAAACGACTCCGACTCCGGGCTGACCTTTTGCTCCCCGATTGTGACTGTTTGTGTCACAAATGTTCGCAAGCGTCACACTTGGCAATTTAAGCAGCTTAACCTTTCAACGAAAGATGATCATGGCTATTCAGAAAGGCTGCAGCACACTAACTCGCATACCTACACTCAGGGGCGATTCCAGGTCAGCAGCGACACTCGGGCTCATCACGCAACTTATGCTGAGTTAGTGCAACCTTTCGAGGTTTGCGTCACTGAAATTTCCATTTACTTTCATTCTGGTTGGCACTATCGTTGCTCTGTGACGTTAGTTACGCAACAAGTAACAAGCAAGAAGTTCTCATGAGAACTCGATTATTACGTATCGCACGTCACAGAGTAATGATAACGCCAGCTAGTCCTGTGCGTACTAGGCTAATTCATATTAGCCCGAATTCCCGGACTATTTATCGTTCGTTTGAAATTATTCTCGAATGGGGACCGTCCATTAGATTGGGATT
>Ga0210059_1005397_pt1 | contig 20594 bp, 8 predicted proteins | sample Ectturendosymbi2_FD_188042 | JGI IMG/M metagenome (GOLD analysis project Ga0210059, IMG submission 188042) | Ecteinascidia turbinata endosymbiont from Florida, USA - Sample 2 (SPAdes) (version 2) | ecosystem: Host-associated > Tunicates > Ascidians > Unclassified | place: Key West, Florida...
CTCTCTCACAGTAGTGAACCTGTCAAGTCTCATGAAAGGTTCACTACTGTGAGAGAGGTGAAGTATACTTCACAACACTGCTGTGACAAACGAATGGACGGCAAAATGGACTTATACCGCAAATGCTGTTTTCCGACTTGTACAATACCATGGTGAATAAAGTTACTTTCGTAGGTTTTAGGGGGTGGCGATCGTCCCACTCGTCCTTCGTGGATCCGCCCCTGTCTCATCGGGACATCTACTTCCGGAAAATGCAAATGGAGCTAACAATTCAACATATGTGATATGCAGGTTGTTATAAATTTTTAAATTCCTCTTATAAGTAAAACGTTACCTTAAGCTCTTCGAGTCTGACATTGTGGTGAAAACAGTGCTGTGAAGGCGAAACACAGGAAAGGATGCAAAAGCTTTAGTCATTTTACCTATATGAATCTCTGGCTTTACTGGGAAGCTGTAGCTGCGGAAGGACGTCGTAACAAATTTCAATCAACTAGGAATGTGTTTGCGCACAGTTGGCAATGGTAGGCGGGGTGACATGTTTCCGATCTCCCAAAACGAACTATTTCAAGAGAAATGAGATGGCTCAAATTAACTAAGGATTGTTCTCCTAATCTTGACATTCTTGAACATTCACTGGCCAGCAATCAAATTCTGTACAATGAACTTACCTCCCATTTTACAATGTTGTTCAAAAATTGTTTTGACAAAAGATGTAGCTCAATCAAAGAGAAAAGTTCGACAAAAAGATCGCGTCTTTCTTCCAGTTTATGGTTTACCCAAGAAACAATCGCAGAGAATGTTGCATCTTCAAACGACTGCACAAAATTTTGGTTAAATAAGTTTTACAGTAGTTTTACAATTTTCCCGTTTATTCCCAATGTATTATTAAAACTTTCCGCTTATTCTGGGTTGAGGATCATACAAGCCGGCATGCGCTTTCTGTCGACTAAATACCGTTTTACAATACACTTCTAAATACTGTGTGGGTGAGATATTTGTCTCTTCGCGTTATGTTATTTAATGTCAAAATCATAGTGTATATTATGTGATTTATCAAAGCTGCTTTAAACGCAATACCCCCAGTTTCTACAGCAACAAAAAGAAACAAATAAACGAATTAACGAATACAGAACTTGAGTGCATTGCTCAACTAAATTTATTTGTTTTTTATTCTAATTTTATTCCAGCGCAACCTTTACACCCAAAAGCTTTTCTTGCTCTGTTTTAAATGGATATATAGTACGTTTGGTAACACTGGCGGCAGAACAACAGCAATGACTAAAGTAAATCACGGGCTGTAGCTTTTTTCATTATAGAGCAGAGAACTCAGTAACAAATGGAATGAAAACTCGGAAAAATTGAAAAAGTTGATTCCTTACAAAGCTTTATCATCCTCTGAATACATAGATGCATGGATGAACTGGAGTACACCGGTTAATCATATGAATCAAAGGAAAAAGCGCAGCTATGTGAACATCATGACACAATTTAATTATTTTCTGTTTTCATTTCACCACCTCACTAATACTTTTGCGAAACATTCGCTAAAATTCAAATAGGCTACTGCATATTCCAGTGACTGTTCTAGAAACCTTGGGAGTTCCACTAGCCTGCTGCTAAACTTTTTAAGGCACCAAGTAAAAAAACTGAAAAGAGAATGCCAAATAAGCACGCGTGAAAACAAACTAACGCATGTTCTTTCACAAAAAATATAATTACTGTGAGTCTGGCTACGCTTCGTTTTTCAATCAACATCTTTCTTGCATATGAATATAACAAAAAATGTTTGAGTAGATAAAACAACAATTTCAAAAGAGTTTGTTAGTGATTTCAAGCTAAAAAGTGTTCATTAGTTATATCTCCTACAATAGAAGTGATTTCTAGCTAAAAAGTGTCCATTAGTTATATCTCCTACAAATCTGCATTAGATTTCTAACCAGTTAAAAGTTTTGACATATTGCGGAGAGTGGGAAAAACTTCATTGAGAGGTTAAAAATTCCCTACCGGATGCAAACTTTCATCACTAAAATACACCTTTTGAGCTGTTTTCAGCAATTTCTGGCACTTTTCACATAAAATCAATACAGTTTAATTTATGATCCGAATAGCCTCAGCAAATTTCAAAATAGCGCCATCGGTCTTTTGCTGAAATTCCACACCCAAGCTCAAAATTCAGAGTTGTACAGAGACGCCACACCACAAATCGGTAAACTCAAAGTAACAGGTAAAATGCGTTTGCTAATACACAACCGAAAAAGTTTTGCTTTTTCCACTAACCTTTCCCTTCCTTTTGTCTATGACAGTTGTCAAAGTTTCCATATCCAGGTCTTTAAAATCGTCTTGTCGCAACACTTCGACGAAGTTGTTTGCTATAACTTCGCCGACTTTACCCAGCAATCCATGCAATCCGTAGCGTTTAGCATAAGCTCGAAGTTTAAGACAGTTGTCAGGACTTACGTTTTGCGAAAGATAATTTTGACATTTGTCACGCAGACCTATATGAAATAGCAACTTGCAATTAACTTTTTCCTGAATAAAAGTTCAATGTTACTCTTCAAACTTAACAACATTACTCTTGTTACAACATTAATTCAAACAACGTTATTTTAAAAACTTGCGTTTGCAAATGTTTCACAAACTACGTAATTGCTTGGCAATTTCAGACATTACCTGTGATTTGTACATAGTCAGCAGCTTCCAGCAACTGGCAAACATTTTCGCCATTCTCTTTGAAACAGCCAGTATATATAAAATCCAAAAGATTGCCAAGGGTATGCAGAGAAATATTGGGAATGTTGAAAACATTTTCATATTTCTCTTGCATCTGATTACAACAGAACATCAGATTGAATGTTGGCAGATAAACAGATTCTTTTCGAGTAGCGAAAGAAAATCTTTCTGAAACTGTGTTTTGCAACAATGTTGCAAACATTATTTAAACACATTTCCAAAGGCCTCCCGAAATCACTCGTTAAGTGTCAAACTCTAATCAAAATCTTGCTTGCATTAATTTGTGCAAATCGGTATGACTTCTCCGGGTAAGTGCAAGTACTGGTCAAAGGTTCGTAGATTTCTCCCAAAGCTCCCAAACTCTAGCATAAATCGATTTCATAACTTTAGTCTAGTACTGTTCTAATTTGCAAAGAATCTCTCAAAAACCACTCGAAAAAATTTCAGTGTAACCAATATCTCGAAAAATTGCTAACCGTGACTCATAAATAAGTAATGTTTCCATCCCTTGTGGAAAGCAAATTAACTTGCAGAATCATCCTGATCGTTTTACCGATTCATGGATTTTTACGTCACGTTGAGCTAATAAATAATTGATTGGCTGGATTTTTAGTTTTTATCTGTGAAAACGCGTATAAAACCAGGTTTTCAACTGGAACGTCGTGCTAGCCAAAATTTAGGAGCCCTCATGTATCTTTTTCGAAGTGAAGGTAGAAAAATTGTAACTTATTTTTAATCACCGTTAGTAGCAAAATTGTCCGCGACAAACGACGTGACGGCCCCTATATGATTATCCGTTTCAAAAAGAATTAAAAATATTTTAGTTTTGGGAAAAAGCTACTTTTTAAAATTTCGGAGGGACCCGGTCTCACCACGCCTCAATGATTACAATGACTCCCATAAGAGTAGAGCATTGGGATGCAGTCGCATCCCCAACGCTGTAAAATTGGCCATTATTTGGGCAAACATTTTGAACATTGGGGCAAATTATACAGCTACATTCACATTTGACTGAGGCAGTGTCTATGTTGCCTCAGTTCATGTACGTGGGTAACAAAGATGTATCACCCAACATACCTTTGGGCAACAAGAAAAATCACCCCAAATCCTCTGAAGTTACCCGAAGTGGGGTGCTTGCAAATGGGGCAAAAACATTCTTGATTCTGGGTTAGTTCCATACAATACCTCACCTGATGTGGGCAAAGGTAAAAGGTGCCCTTGATTTTGGGGTATTTTTCCAAGTGAATTGCACCGATTCTTAAAAAATAACTCGCTTTTTTACAGTTCATCAATGGCAAAAGCTTTGTTGAGACTATTTTGCCATTTGTTGCCTCTAATGGCAAAACAGGCACTGCCTGATAGCAAGAGTCACTTCCTTTAAATGAACTAGAATCATTTGGGAATTCCAACAGCCTTCATCAAATTTGAGCTAATTAAAAACCTCATTCAGGTTGTGGGTAAAATTAGAAACATTTGGGTAAATTACGAGCATTTGGGTATGGTCCAACAGCTTCAATTAAATCTGGGCACATGGGAAAAGTTTTATACAAATTAGGGTGGAATTTAAAACCTTTAGGCTACATAAATTCGAAATAGCTGAGTAGAGTCCATCAGCCAAATCAAATTTGCAATTTGTAACAACTTCATTCAATTGTGCGTAACTTGAAACAGCCATATTCAAAGTTGGGCTATATAGAAAAATTCCATTGAAATTCAAATGCGTTTGTAAACATTTAAGTGAATTATAAAATCTTTAATTAAATGTAGATAAAATTAGAATTATTTGGGTAAATTTCAACAAACTCACTCAAATTTGGGTAGGCCCTAATTGAAAGAATTTCATTCAAAGTTGGGTGTTATTAGAAGGATCTGGTTAAAGTAGAAGAGGTTCATTCAGATTTGCATGTTATAAACATTTGGGCAAATTGCAACTGCCCAAATCAAATTTAGGCTAATTGAAACAACCTCATTTAAATTTGGGTAGACTTCAAAACATTTTAAAATTAGGAACATGTAGTGGTAGCCCACCATTCTAACTAGCCCTAACTTTTGTGAACATCAAATTGCTGATGCTGGTAAGTGCTTTTCAGCTATAGCACCAAAAATGTAGCTGTAAAAGATGTAAGTTGATACTGTGAAGTTCTCATATTTCAGGTTTGTTTCACGCTGTTAGGTTTTGGAGGCTCCATTTTTGGCTGTTATGCTTTTATAGGCCTACTTTTTTAAAACAGCTGTGAATTTTTTTTAAATAATAGTGCAGGTTTGATTCGATACCGTGAAGTTATCATTGTTGGAAATAGTACTTAATCAATTTGCAGCTGCAAATTGTTTTGTGGTAATAATGTGGTGTAGTTGTGATATGATACTGTAAAGTTCTCGTGTTTCAGATTTGCTTGATGTTGTGAGATGTACAGTGTAAATCTGTTGCTGTGAAGTATTCATATAAATACAATTAACCAAGTAACTACAGCCGCAATATTTTGTGTGGTAGTATTGCAGCTGTGATTTCATACTGTTTAGGTTTTCGTATTTTCCATTTGTTTCATGTAATGAATTTCACAAGTTGCAACCTGACAAATTTTAATGTTTCAATTTGATGCTGTAAAGTGAAGTTTTATGAACAATGGCAACTGTACTATCTATTGTACAGCATAATTCATTAATGCAGTTCGGTGAGGCACTCCTATTTTTATAAAATATTCTTGTTTAGGTTATAAGTCATTTGTCATTGGAAAGTTGCTTTTGTACACATTCCTTGGTATACGATCATATTATAGGCTGCAGTATTGATGTCTGAATCAGTTCAATATTGCTATTTCTTCTTGGCATGCTGTGTTTAGTGCATATTCAACTGTCTAAACTGGAGTGTTTTTTTGGTTTCATAACGGACTTTAGAAGTTGTAAAGTCTTGATTAGAAACTGTAGACCTAATGAAAAATAATGATTGGTAGTTGTGTGCATAACGCTTTGATCCTCATAGTGACACACTCTTTTCATGATTGCATTTATTTACCTCGTTATTTATATGATTTGGTAATACAGAGGTGCATAAACAATAGTAATTTCAAACTCAGGGCTGAGAAGTCTATCAGTTTGTAATTCATCAACGAGATGGAGATACCCACATCAACAAACGTGCATGGAAATATGTTGCCGCCTTGAATTTAATTTGTACATGAAAAATTGCAGGAGCACGACTTAACGCACAACTTGATTTGTTATTGATATTTGACGATTGCACGGTGATTAGACAGGCAGACACCTTGATTTGCTTACAATGGTATGCTTTAGTCTTAATATTAAGACTGTTTTATATGTTATTTGGGAAAAACAAGATCACATTTGGGCAAACATTTTTTGCATCCCCAAAAATAGGCACTCCCGTACACCTATTATGACTCCGGTGTTTAGCAAAGCAAAGTTCCAACAACTATTTGCATCTGAAATAGTTACATCAAAATTTTTTCAATTTCGTATACTTTCACTTTGTTTTTCCTAGTAATGTAGTCAGACTGCAGCTTTGATGAATTTTAACCATTTATCGTTAAAAAAAATTAGCAATTACCGCCATCTAATTTGAAAAAGTTATGTCTAGGTTTATAATAGTCAATGTCTGAGTAGGTCACATGTAATTAGGTAGCTTTTCAACTATCCAAGTTCCCATCCCAAGCGCTAAAGCTCAGCACACAGCAGTAAACAACAAATGTAAAGCAAGACATTTTTGTACAGCTGGTGGTTCGGTTAACATTGTGTTTGATGAAGCTAGAAGTAGAAGATTCTTTATCTTAAAAGCTGGCAACGAGGCTTTAACAAATAAATCCACGCTATCTTGAGGATTATAAAACCTATATTTAAGAGATAAAAGCAAGTTAGACAAGCTTGCCCTTTACTGTGCAACCAAACGAATTTACTTTTTTCCAGGCCAACAATAGCTTTTAAAAATGGGTGGATCTTACAAAATAACTTCTTTTGAGATTTAAACCTTTCCAAATTCACCAACGTATAAGGTAATATGTTTCTCGTAACTTTCTTTCAGTGATTCTATTTCAAATGAGGACTTGCGCAGGTTTGGATTTAAGTGAAGTTGCACTTATCCTTGAAGCAGCTAAAAATTATTTAAGATGCGCGATTGAACACACAAAGTTTGGTTTTTATGATTTCTGCACTTTATTTTATTGAACAAAGGTATCGAGGGCAAGTTCTAGAAACGATTCACGAGCAAAAAGAGCAATAGTGTTGTACAGAATTCCATTTAAATGTATTTTCTGCTATGGCATTTCCATCTCTGATGATGTTTTTCACCAGCTCTGCCAAACTGAATCCTAACCAACTTTTGTGTTTGTTTCTTCGTAATTCTTTTTATGTTTTGGAACGTGTGAGTTTCTGTTATATTACTATTTACATTTTGGTCTCCAAGACATTTTGCAATGACATCTTGACCAGATAACCTTAGGCTTTGTCGATGTCCGAGCTTCGGAAAAAAATATATACATAAATTAAAATAACCCACTGTATACAGCAAAGACTGTAGGTCTACTTCTTGTGTTTTGCTGTCAACTGTAGCGATTTTATTCTCTTCGTCTTTCTGTGAATATGCGTGTACTTTACTCACCGTCGCTAAATACATCTCTCTTAACAACAACTTTTTATTACGTAGAAAACTAGAAACATGCACCATCTGCTTAACTCGATTTGGCCGCACATGCCAGAACTGTAGTCGTTAACGTTATTTTCATCATGTGTGCACCTTCTGCAAGTTGCTTGCACAGTACCACCATGCTGTTATTATTTAAAGGAGATAACTTCTAAAAACAGAAAACCAACCCAATTTGACAAACAACACAGCTTTAAGCTTACCTCTGTTGTAAACAAACCACGAAAGAAAGGAGAAACAACTCCCAAAATGCATTTGTGGACATGATATTCTTTGCCCTCAAATTGCAAGACGCCATCGCAAAACACATTGTCTTGTTTCCTATCCCTTCAAATATCAGCACAATTCGCAATTAAAAACTGAATTATATTTGAAGCGGGCATTGTTAAGCAAATTGGAATTTTCACGTGTTTAGATAACGTCAAACCGCCAATTTCAACGGAGTTCAACGTATATCTAACTTCCCCAAACAAAACTTTACGTGAAGGCCCTACTGTCTGAAACATGTCACGAAAGCAAAATGACTTAAATGATTTACAAAATTTAACCACCTTGGCCGATGCAGACGCATGTGAGAGAATCACCAACGGCCGGTTTAGAAAAGAAAACACTTTCATGTATATACTGGAAAAAGACAATCTCTATAGCATACTTGACATACTCGCGTACAAGTTTAACCCTCGTGTGAAGTGACGTATAAGACCGCTTATTTTTAAACACTGGTATGCAATCTCAAACGCATTTTTCGCGTTTCCACCAGGCGTTATCATCGTGTCGTCTTCAAAAGTTTGCAAAGGACTAAAACTAGAGAAGGTCCAATGTTTTAAAAAAGCAAAACTGCAATAAAAAGCAAGGTATTGCTCTTATAACGTAATGTTAAAACCAGTAGTAGGAAACGGTTATATAGTATCAAGAATAATGTTGCAAGCTGTATGTTTAAGATAGCTGAGAATTTTTTCTGTTTACGCTCTCGTACCAAGGCAACAAGAATGCCAATAGTTTGTCTCCTTATAAATCAAGGATTAATGTTTCTTTTGAATATATACTGTTTAAATGTATGCATAGCAGCACCAATATAACTAATACAATGTAATTACCGCCTAATTCATTCACGAATTATTTCTGCTTTGTATAAAACCAAACAATTATATATTTTGAAGCGAATCAGTTTTGAGTTTCTTTACAAGAAAAATCTTACTTATTCAGTAGCTTCATGATTTCAACAGCATGTTTCTCGCTGATATCTCCAGGCACCATGGAACTATCTTTTCTCCCCATACTTGCACGTATCAATCACAAGGAAACTAATGCAGGGATTTTATGAAATATTAAGCTAAAAAAGTAAAAACTGCAGCATTTCTGAAAAGCACTTTATTGACGAAAATAAAGCATTTGCATGTCATTACGCAAAAACAAATATGACTCCTGTTTCAGCAGCCGCCAACTGTTATAAAAATCCATTTGCACGATACCTACCGAATTTGAACACAACATCGATCAACAGCAGATCCTTCTTTTGTTTGCCAGAAACAGGTGCGACTAACACATCTCCAGCTACTGTATAATAAACAATCAAAAAGTTGTCTGAATACATTCACAATCGCTAAACAATGATCGAGACTAACGCTACAGGCACATTTCCGACAAGCAACAGAACGATTTGATTTGGTGGATTTTACATGATAGATCGCACTCAAAAACTACTCAGCAAAAGGTTTGTTCAGCAAATACAGTATATCACCAAACCCAAATGCATTTCCTCGCAAACAGGAGATACGAGCTTCACTGTGTGTTTTTCACAACTTCTAGTTCATTAAGATTAAACAAATCACTACACGGGCCTGCAACAACGCAAGCATTTTACAGAATTTCCTCCATTTCACGATCAACGTCCCACGTATCGATTTCGTTGCCATACCTTTCGATCAACGGCTTGAGATCATCTTCATTCCCCACAAGGAGTCGTGAAGTGGCCGTTGTTGGAAAGTAATTATATTCTATGCCTGTAAATAGCATGGGGTGGGAAAATGTTGCCTTCTCAATTCAAGGAAAGCAAACTTTGTGTACTTAGTGTTTGAAAAAAGAACAGCCGGCCCAAATTTTTTTTTTCAATTAATTTGGAAAACCAGTCTATTCTTCAAATGACCGTACTTCTTTTCAAGTATAAACTGTTTTCTTGATCAATACGGATAAACAATATTTACAGAAAAAATGCTAAAACTACCATCAACTAACTCATTATTCTCTGATCCTTTCTCATTTAAAGGTAGATATTGGCTGTGATGGAGAAATTACATCCCCAGGCTTTTTGTTTTCATCGCATGTTTTGCTGTTGCGAGGGTCCAAGAATTCACGCGACAATTTCTATTGTTTCGTTTAACGTTTGATTTTTCAAAGATTCCATTCAGAAATCCATCTGTGGATACATTAGTACATTGGAATCACTGTATTTAACGTTTTTGTTCTGTTCACACTTTCGCGAAGGTCACTGGTACAGTGTCTGCTTATTATTGAGAAGCGGAGAAATCGAGTACAACTGCTGGAAGATTAGTACGGGGATGACCAACCAATTAGAAACCAAGAGCCACATTTCTTGCTGTGTTACCGCCACATCATACACGGCTTGTTTATGTTCTTGCGCAAACCATAAAGCGCGCTTCAACGCTAAACGGTGAATAACATGTGTATCGCGTGAATGCGCTCGTCTGTGTATGTGCTTGCATCAGCCACCATACACATCCACGCAATGCGCGTGTAAATCGCATCTCGTGTGTAAGTCGCACCCCGACTTTCAAGGTGAAAAACTGATACAAAATTGTGTGACTTATACACGAGTAAAAACAGTATTTACGTAAGAGCCGCATAGAACCGGGCTAAGAGCAGAGCCGCACCAGGGTTCACTTATTTAAGGAATTTGTCCATAGATTGGGAATTTCAGCAATCTTTAGGGAAAAATCTGGGGATGAGATGTATTTAGGGATTTTTAGGGAAATTGCATTTTTTGGTATAAACTAGGAAAAGTTGCGGTGATGCATTTCACTGATGTGAAAATCGGATTGTAATAAGTGTCGGTTCCAAGATCCTGTCTACCTAGTAGGCCTAGTGTTACAGGCAAGTTTTACCTGCAACAAGTATTGCTGTATAGAAGCCAAGCCTGGAAACACGCCCTAATCTCGAACCAATCAGAACGCTCCATTTGATCATCCGATCCTAAAAGCAATTCACGAAAAACGTGACACAACGACGTAAGGAGCCCGATAAAAACAGCTAATGATGCAATTGGAGGTGGTTCCGTCTCAACCAGTGATAAAGCTATGACTTAATGAGATTTAATCAGTAACCAATCAGAACACTCAAACGAATGGGGAGTGTCTGAAAATTCGGGTATAAAAAGGCTCGTTTCGCACTCCGAACTTGAGTTGAAACTAACTTCGTTTGAGACTTGTTTCACTCCTTCGGTTTCGCAAACTCTTAAAGTTTGGATTCAGAAGTAAAACATACTCTGACCTGTGGGCAGTTTACTCCGCAAAGGTTCAAGGTTTGGCTAGCGATATGTAGTACGTTCCTTCGCGTTACGGCCTTACTGGGGAGTATTTTACTCTTGCCTTCTGCCTAATAAAAATTGCCGTTAGGTTAAGGTTCGGCTAGGAAAATGTATACGTTCCTTCCTGCTTGACACGGAAAACCAAGAAAGTTGACTAGTGATCTGCTAATGTTATCAGATTCTATGTCTGTATAAGAGTTAGGTATTACGACTGGTTAGTCCTAGCAAGAACCCGCCAGGTTAGAGAATGGCTTGTCCGGGGAAATCTCTGCCAAAATGGACGGCAAGAATTGGCTTGTCCGGGTTAATCCCTGCCAGTTTATTGGGCAATGTACAGTGACGTACTGATTGACCTTTAACATAAAGTAAGGCTACTTTATAAGCCCTAACATCGCGAAATACAAATGCGAGCAACTGAAACTAGACAACTGTTAGTAAAACTACGATAAGCTTTGACTAATGATAAACTTCCGTTGAAAAGTTTCTGGCAAAACTCTGGATGATCAGAGCATAATGGTGCTGAAAGTAGAAGCGAGACAGTTAACCAAAACATAGACAAACCATTGAGCGTTACTAGGCGATTGAAACTTAAAATAAGATTCAATTTATTTTATTAAAAGACAGTTGCATGAGAGTTCTTGTTCGAGAAGAAGTACAATATTGAAACACTATAATTGGTGAGTGTTATTGTATGTTTATCATCGTATGTTTTTAAGAGAAAATAAAAATCATAAATAAAACCAATGAGTGATATTGAATAAAAGAGAAGAAAAGCATCAGAAACAAATCGGTCTTTTAAGCAGACTAGTTTCTGTGAAAAAGGGCCGTGATACAGTAAAGAAGCGAACCCACATTAAGAAATTCTACTGTATCTAAAGAAGTTCTTATCCTCTCACCATAGAGCAAAGAACCTTCACACTAGCATCAATATATAATGCACGAGCCTAATGTCTACAATCAATTGCAACCACGTCATACTCTTGAGTCTAGTGCTGAAATTAAATAAACTCAGTTGGTAATAGTTACTCTTCCTAAGGGGCGGTTGTTTGTGGTAGAGGAAGGCCAGTAATCAGCTTGGGACACCAGGTGGGCTGAAGAGTTTTCTGAGAGGGGGACAATTTTTTTAAACTATGTCCAATAGTTTTTAAATATGTCCAAAACATTTTTCCAGGGGAGCGAAAATTTTTCTATTTTCCTGCTCCCCCCTGGTTACGGGTCTGGGTAAGGATTGCAAGGGTTCTAACACAATAATTAGGTCTGCTTCATAAGGAAACTGTCGGTCAGTTCTAGAAGGACCGTGCGAGTCTGCAAGAACTGGATGTTAAAATTAAAGGATTGTGAACATGAGAATAGAATAGCTGCACTTGTGGTACGTACCAAAAGTGCACTCTATGCTAGTGTTGATGAAAAAAACCTAATGAAAAGTTATAGTAGAGATTGTTTTTTTAAGATCCCCAAAGGAAGAACCAGCAGAACATATCTTGATGCAAAAGGTTGTCTACAGTAGTTCCATTTGGTTTTGTAGTTTAGGCATTATGGTATGTACTGTAATCATTGTTTATGCATAAAAGGTTTACTAAGGTAATGTCTGCTGCAAATCCGGCACCAGCAGCAATAGGTGAACCTTTGGTAAAAAAGCAAACAGTTTGAGCGAAATTTTTGCAGTGAGTGTTTGCATCAGTAAGAATTCAAAAACTGGTTAGTTAGCCTTTCATCAAGCTGTAGTGATCCCAGATTACAGCAAACCTGTCGCTGGTCAAAGATCAAGCCCAATAAAGCATAGAAGCTTTCAAGCACATGACTATAGTTTCATAGAAATCCTTCAGAGAAAAGCTTGTTTAAGCAGGAGACTCAGCAGCACTGGTATACGGGAATTGCAGTTAACTAGAGCATAGCTGCATAACCTGCCTTTCGCTCCGGCTAAGCCGGTGTTTTTCAACCTCTGGCCATAATGCAGTTTTCGTGTAAGCCGCGGAATTAGGACAAAAATGCGTTAGAATACAGTTATCTAGACATCTAAACACTGCAGCGTGGGAATGCACTGATTGTGTTCTGCAGCACGATTCTCACTGAATTGCATTTAGGAATAAATTCGCTACTTCAAAATAATGTGAATTTATTTGTGCGTTAAAGGCATAGGCTACCCTATGCTAACAAGGTAGTGGGCGACGTAATTTTACCAGAAGTTATCTGCTCAAGCAAATAAGTCTGAGTGATACTAAGTCTAAATATAATAAGGCAGGCACTAGGTTATATCCTAAAGTGTTGAAAGTTAGATGAATGTAATATAAATGCTGCTTTGTGTAAAATCTGGGGAATTTTTGTCACATTTTGGAATTTTAACCCCAACCTTATGGAATTTCTAGTCAACATTTATGGGAACCCTGAGCCGCACGCGGTTCGCGAGGCGCGGATTGGCCAGGCCTGGATTAGTACTTGCGTTTTTACGGCGCAAGTGGTGGCTTCTGAAAACCAAGCTGCTTTTCAAACACTGTCTGGGGTGGTGTGCACAGGAGGTGAACCGAACCTTATTCCTTAGTGAAAGAAATCATCGCCACAAGACCAAAGAACCACTTCTATAGCCTTGCAGCTACTATTTCCTATCAAGAACCGTATGACTTCTTGCCATTTTTCATTGTATATTGCAAGTCAGGTGCACAAACTACGTCACAAACCAGAGAGTCAAAATAGGAAGACATCGAGAGAAAGAAGGTGTAGAAAGAGGCAATAAACAATCACGTTATCCCAAATTTTTCGAGGTGATAATGGGTTTGAAACGTAGCAGTATACAATTGCAAATCGTCACTTTGTTCAGACAAGATTGGAGAAAAAATTGCTTTAATGTAATCAATAAACTATCGACAAAACATTTTTGTCCTGAAAAATTTTTTGTCCTGTTCAGAAACATTTTGCAGCAAAAGATGTCAATGCTTTTCTCCTCAGTATCTGGAAAACGTTGCAGTTTTTTTACGTTACACGAGAAATTTACTCGCAAGCTACTTTAAGTTTTCAAAGATTTAATTTACAAAGTCAGGGTTGTTTGGTGGTTGCGTAACATAAACCTCAATTCGTCAATCAAAATGTGTTGAAATAGCAAGGGGGGAAATATTGTCCGCTGAATAAGCGAAAGAATTTTTACTTTCGCAGCAGTTTGCTCTTTGCAATGACACGATTCGAAAGTTGAGTTCTTCACGCACATAGAAAACGTATCAGTTAACCAACACAAAGGAACATCACCGCCAAACATGGCAGATCACATCAGGTTTCTGACATTTGCGAGTGCGACTTTTCGCAAACTAGCAAATATGTTTAGGCAAGCACCTGCTCACGTCGCGACTAACGACGAATGTCGAATTGTAATCTTTGATTTCTATTTTCGCTGTCTCAGATAACGGAACTGACCGATCTACTATTTGTTTTGAATGCGCCAAATAAGGTAAAATCAGATGAAGTTACGTAAAACGGCAGAAAAAAGATGAAACCAACGCAGGAAAAGTCAGTTATCTGAGGGAATCTAGATGTACTTTCTATCATAAATTTATATATCTATATCTTTGCATTTGACACTGTTGATAAAAATGTTTTTTTTTGTATTTTTAGTTCGTGGATTTTAGCCAGTACGTTGTAGAAAATTTTAGTAACTTTTTCCTCCTGATGTTCTTATTTCTAACTTGGCAGTAAGGCATAACATACATGTATAAACTTATTCTGCGATTTTGTAATGGTTGCAGTTTGTGAAACGGGAGCAACTGAGCCGCAAAAACGAAGCAGGAAAAAATTATTTTTACATTTGACCCCCTACACACGAAAAGAGTTGAGGATATGCTTTCTTTTTTTTCGAGGATGACTTCATTAGTGTCATCTCTTGTGAAGAATGATTTTTCCAACAGCCCTTTGAAAAAGTCTTTATATTTGATGCAGCGATCAAATAGCTGGTTTTCCTTGTAGTAGGTTTCAGTTACGTCACACGTGCCCAAACATTGATCACAAGATATGCTCTGCTGTTCTGTTTCCAAAAATGTCTACGAATTTGATAAAGCTTCTCCGGTTCATGAGCTACGAATAAAAAGAAAGATGACTCTGAAAAAACTATTTTTTAATAAAACGGCCTGTAAGTGTTACATGCTGTACTTAAGGGAGCCACATCTCATGATTCATAGCAAAATCTACTGTTGACAAATTTGTTAACACCGACCCAGCTTCAACTCAAGACACTATAGGTAGCTTACGTAGTGTAACCTTTATCTCCGTTCTTTTCATGTTAGTCGACAATCCATTGCACTCCTTATTTTTGAACTAGTCATGTCCCCTGCTAAACAGCAAGATCTGCTTTTCAGAGCAGTATTTCTAAATGGGGCGTAGAAGACTGCGTATGGAAAGAAATCCTTTCTCAGCAAAGAATCAGATGCTAAGATCTTTACAGAGTATATATTTCGCCAGCGAAGTAGGCATCATCAGCTCTTATTCAGATAGAATCTAGGGCGTAGGAGATGATTACTATGTTTTGGAGATACCTTCGTAGAGACCTTAAAGTTCTTGTTTGCACTGCTGAAAACTCAGTGTCAGCTCCTAACTAGCACGGAGAAGCAATCGTATTTCGCTGTGTTCCGTGTAATCTCTTATTTTATGCAAACTGTATGATGTGTAAGTGATATGTTCTTATTGGACCATTGTTTTCTTGTTCAGAAATGTGGCATAGCGAAAAAAATCGACGCAATTTAAAATAGTCAGATCCTCACTACTTTGTACGGTTGCGTGCAAACGTTCAACAGCCTTTTCATTTCTTACCTGCAGAGCAGTGTTTCTCAAAGTGGGCGGAATCGCCCCCTTGGGGGCGATTTTGAAGGGCAAGGGGGCGAAAAAATCAAAGGGGGCGATAGGGCGGCGAAAAAACACCAAGGGGACGAAAATGTTCAACCACTAATCGAACGTTGAGTTAACTTCAGTATCCTACTATTATGACTTGTTAGTTCCTTGCAAATTTTAATTTACTATGATAATCGCTGGAGGTTGTTGCTAAAGCAATTTATCTATTGAATTTTTACTCTGGATCGTGTATGTGCCCGGCTACAGTTTGGATTATTTCAGCGGAGCCGTCGTAAAAATGTCACAGATCCGGCTCCGGAGCTCTTCTTTTCGTGAACATGGCTCCAGGTCCAGCTCCGGAGCTCTTGCTTTTCATGAGTGTGGCTCTGACTCCGGAGCTCTCTTTTTTCATGGCTCAGACTCCAGCTCCGGTTTCTGTTTATTTTCACACATTAATATTTCAATTGTCTTGGTGTGCCTCAAGTTGAATGGAAAATGAATTAAATCAAGTACACAAACCCGGAGAATATACCAAACCTTTTTGAGTAATTTAATCTGTTTGCTTTTCACAAGCAGCGCTGCTACCACGTGGAAATCAGCGAAAAATAACAATCACTGGTTCAGATGATTCAGAGAACAGTTCCTAGTAGAAACGCAACTCAGGATAACGGTAATATAAACAATTTCTGGAAAGACAGTCGCTGGTTTTGCCTTCAATGCCTGAGGGCCTTTTGTTATTTCTTATGACAGAATCAAGAAAATGACTGTTGGGAAAACTACATTTGTGTCCGAGCATTTAAACACAGACCAGCCCCAATTGACCAAGCGCTTTGCACTCGTTGTATGCTTTGCCTGTTGCAGTCTTGACGATTCCAGATAACAGCGCTGCCCGAGCAAACCAAACAAAGAGCGCAAAACACGCAGTCGACTCTCATGTGTTCTTTCAAACACGCACGCATTTGCATTAACCTAAACGCGAAGATGTGTTTAAAAGCCCTTTGTTCAAAGAAATAATATGACTTCTAGCAAGAAATTTACATTTGAGTTTTGCTGAAAACTTCTGATTTCTTATCTATTGCACTCATAATAAGCAGTGATGAATCGCAAATTAAAGCACAATTCAACACGTTAAGCTCAGAAGAAAATAAGACTGATGTTTACCGTGATGGAAAGAGATTTTTTCCACAGATGACAACTTCAAAAAAAGTCCACATTTGTTTACCTTGATTTTCATACCCTCCTGAAATTGTACTGCTATGCAAAGCAGTGCCAGTTCGCTACCAATTATTTATAACTTTCATGTTATGCTACTTTTTGTAAATGTAATGTTTCCTAGTGAACTTTGTCAGTAATCTAGTAGTTTTTTTTAAGGTGTTTTAGGGACCGATTCGGGTCTCTGGAATTGAAAATCGGGTCCCTAGAATCAGAGAAAATTAACATCGGGTCTCTGGAATCATTGAAAATCGGGTCCTGACAGGTCCACACCGGGTACCTAACATTTTCCTTAAAAAACCTGAATCCAGTAAAACGTGATAGTAAGCCTGGTGGTTTCTTACAAAAATTCCAACTTTACAATGACGTGCCGTGCATTTCACGCTTAAATCTGCAATGGCATCATATCTTTAATCATACTGCCTGGTAACAGCATGACTACACAGCTACAAAAGCTATGGATATTTTATTATATACCTACTCATTATAGCTCGGTTCTTTTTAGATCGGTACACTACTGTAACTCCGGCTCCGGTCGTAAATTTTCAACTGAATTCCGGATCCGGCTCCGTCTGAATTTTAATATGAGTTCCGGCGCTCAGGCTCCGTAGCCCTGGATTATTTTCACAAGAATTCTGAACGTAATATCGTCGTAATACAATTTCTTAGTTCAACTTTTTAATGGTTTCCTTCAGCTATTTAGTACTTTCTTTTAAATAAAATTCTTTAAATTAACTACCCTCTGTTAGCTTTATCAGGCTTTGGGGGCGAAAACGACGTGTCGAGAGCGAAAAGGGGCGATGGAATATAAAAGTTTGAGAAACACTGCTGTAGAGATTCTTTGGCAATGACACTCTTCAATACCATTTATTTTCTGACAATAACCTTTTCCATTTACAACTTTTATTTATCATTCGTATTTATCCCAAACACGATAAATGCATTGACTCTCACCTGATCTGCACTTGTACCAGTGTGTTTTAAACCGAATGGTTGTCGTTGGCTTCTGGTAAACACCTTCGTCACCCTCGACTTCTTCGCTAAGCTTCTCCGCTCTCAGCTGAACTTCAGCGGAACCGTTGGCTAATTGTATGAATGCTATTTCGATCGCGCCCTTTCAGTCCAAGGCACAGATGTTCAAGTAAGCCAATTGGCACGTTATTTGGAACATTATATCTTGCACGTTCTACAGCACGGGTTGCTGCTGAAGTCTTTCTGCTAATGGAACCACTTGCGGTTTCTGTCGTTACTGAGCCAGCTGACAAAGCAGCACGGAAATAAAGGTATCACTCTGTGTTCTCCGCAGAATCGCTTGATATTTGGTTAACGACTTCTCTGTACATTCTACGTTGTTACTCACCAGCGAGAATCCGTCCAGCCATACCTGCAAAACGTCGTGTTTTGCACGCCTTTCTCTGTAATATGCCAGAACAATATATTTCACATTAGAACATTTAAGGTAAAATTTGCACATTCGAAAGGTATTCGCTCCAACTATTCAGATCCCTTGCCAGCACTTTTCTTGTCATTGCCAATGGCACTTCTATGGACTCATCGATCTTACTATTTCGCAGCCAAAACTTTTTACCTTGCTTTACTGCATAGGTGCACAACCTTTACGCTATTGCCGGCCGCACTACGTTTATTTTTATGAACTACGGCCGCCAGTGAGTTGAAGATATTTTTTCATAGAGAACCCAGGCATTGACAGAAGCAACATACAGTGTGTTTTGGAAATTACGCATTGGTCACCTTTGTGTAACAGTTCTGCAAGTGTATTTCTTAGCCATTTGTTCAAGTACTGCATATCGACTCTGTAATTTGTTTCTCTGTAGGAGGAAACTGCTTGAGTTGTTTTCTTTGTTTTATCTGCTACTGTAATGTCCTTGTGCATTGTGCTAAGTATCAGCACATGTTTGTTCACCATTCCCTGGTACACTGCTAGGGTGAGACTCATAAAAAGACGTTGTGGGTTTAATCATGTTTCATTTTGTAACTGCAAGCATCTTCAGCCAAGATTTGGGGATTGTACGAGATATTAAAAAGCCAAGACACCAATCTGATAGAACGTGCGAACTGACTCCGAAAAAAGCCAAATATTGAAGAAAAAAAGCCAAAAAGCCAAACAATTTTTTTGACGCCAACGACCTCTAAAAAAAGCCAAATTTGTGAAATTTGGCATCAAAAAGGCCAATATGGCAACCCTGTGTTGGGCGTGTTGCGCTAGCACCACTAAGCATTGTGGCAAAATTGCGGTATTGTGACATAACACGAGGGTCAGACATTGCGACAGAACAAGAACGCTCGCTTGCCATGTCCACGAGACCTCGTCTTTCTCACGCTATAAGAAAGGATAAGTTAGTCCTAATGCTGCATTTCAGGCAAGTAGATAGATATTATTCAGAATCTGGTTGAGATGAGTTTAAGTCCGTGGCTGTGAGAATCTGACTGTTATGCAAATAATTGCTGTTGAGGTCGTACAGATTTAGAAATTACTTAAACAGCTGCGGCCCACTCCGACGTTGTGGTACTTCTTCGATGGCCACTAGTGCCCGATAAATAAGCTGAATACAATGCCCCAGTCCATAAACTAAGGTTGAGAACATTAGTTAGTCGAAACATTAGCAGTTACGGAAAGTGTTGTTTTAATTACCATTTTTGCGTAATTTAACTGGAAAAGACTGGATATATTTGTTTCATTGGAATTGTGTTTTTCCAACACAAGTGATATATGACTTGCATTCAATAATTTATTTTATAATTCAAATTAAATGTGTTCCATTTAAAAAAAATTGTCGTTTGCTGTTGCAATATGCTGTTTGATTTTTTTGTAAGATATACAATTTTGTCAGGCAACACTATGTAGACCTATAAGCTACGATAACGTTATTGTTTAAATGTTTTGATATTCAACATAACAAGAATAAATGAGTATAGAAGTATGTTGTAGATGTTATGGATTATTTATATTTTATTTGCTGAAAAATATAAAGCAAAAATAAACGCAAATATTTTCTGTTTTAAAAAATGTGATTTCTTCATGGTTTATCTTTCGTAAAAACTGTGCCTACATCTTACTGTATATTTAAATAATTAGAAAGGGCGCGCATATAAGTTTTGCCATGGGCGCCAGTTTGCATAGATACGCCCCTGGTTGATCTACTTTCAGCTGAAAGTGTACGAACTGTAAAAATAGATTTAGATGAATTCGTTGATGAATTTGACAGTCGACATGACAATCGAAGGATTAAATTACACTGAGTTGATAATGGTATAAAATTCTAACGTAGCCTGTGCAGGGATCTGTGTGAGAATTATGTTGCTCATTGTCTATTTGTCTGAATCTTTTTTGGTTTAGAGCTAGTGCGTGTTTCGCGTATGACAAAACAGTTTTAAATCAACGCAGGGTTGAAAAGTCAGATTTTGAGAATCAGTCAGAGGAAAATTCAGTGTGAATATTAAAATGAACCACTTTGTTGGAAATATTCTGCAAAATAAGTTTTACGCCTACGGTTACATCTTGCTGTCACGTACACGCCGATGCAGACTTATCTGTGGCGCTGGTATGCTACTTAGATGCAACTGGTGCCGAAACCTCGATGCTGTTAAACTGCATACTGCAGGGGTGGGCAATTATTTTTGCTGCTC
>Ga0210059_1005398_pt1 | contig 20593 bp, 8 predicted proteins | sample Ectturendosymbi2_FD_188042 | JGI IMG/M metagenome (GOLD analysis project Ga0210059, IMG submission 188042) | Ecteinascidia turbinata endosymbiont from Florida, USA - Sample 2 (SPAdes) (version 2) | ecosystem: Host-associated > Tunicates > Ascidians > Unclassified | place: Key West, Florida...
CAATTATTGCTGGCATGTTGCAAAGTTACGTTCTTGTGTGGCAAGAAGAGAGCCTTATACAGCTGCTGAAGAATTTGTGACACCATGTGAACTACGTTGGTAACAGTTACTACTTGCCTTCAGACAAGGGGTACGAGAGAATTTTATGAAAGCTCAGGGGGTACGAGTGCGTGGAAAGGTTAAGAACCACTGACTTAGAACAATGATTCTCAAACTTTCATGAGCCGTGGCCCCCTTCAAAAGACTCTCAACACTTGTGGCCCCCTGCTCATCAATAAAAATACCTAGTTTTGGCCTCTGCACGTGGCTCCCAGAGAAGAGTTCCGTAGCCCCCAAGGGGGTCGACGGCCCCGTTTGAGAAACTCTGACTTAGAAACAAGAGCTGCAAACGTCTGGGATCACGTCCAAAGCGATCAGTAAAACCTTGCTACACAAACCGGACAATTAAGTAGACCTGTATGTGGACACTACTACAGACAAACTTACTACAATTAGAACATCACGCAGGTTTTGCAAAATTGACCAGATGAATTATGAAAACTCACCACGCAAATATAGCTTTGCACTCAGTATTCACTCAGATACCAGAAGTAAACCTTAACGATTAAGGCGTATTCCCACAAGCCTGCATAGATCTATTCTACTGTCACAAGCCACGTAATTTTATATTGCATGAAAAGAAGCCTGCATAAGTGTAGTTTGACACTCAGGCACATTGATCACACTCCCACTAATAATGGATTTTTTAAACTTGTTGAAGCATTGCTACAGACTCACTCGTGCTTCTTTTCACAAAGTATAAATGTACGTGACTTACCGCTATCAGCGTGTCACAGTCTCGCTGCATTAGCTGCCAAGAGGTCTGCGTTCAACAGTCTCATGCAATAAAGATGAACAGCAGAACAATCCACTCGCGACTTTCGCAACCCACCTCTGCAGGCAAAGGAGGGGACATTAGTGAACTGCAAGCTCATGAGTGCATGACACTACAACTGTGAACCCGACTCTTGTGCAGTGTAAGTTTCATACAGGCCAAAAAACTGTCATTGCAAGAATCAAATCAATTAATCGGAATTAAGATACCGACTTCAGGTTTTTCCAGAAATATTTGGTTCCTGATTCCAATTTCCAGGCGGAGGGCAAATGTCCGTTTTGCCTCCCCTGCGGACGCCCAGACGATCATTGATTTTATTTTATATCAAGTTCCATAAACAAGGCCAGCTCATCTGATGAAACGAAGAAGCGTTTTTGACTAATTGTTAGCATAAATTAAATTTTAGCATCGTTAGCGAGTAATGTGCAGTACAAAAGTATTTTGGCGATGATTTCTAATGAAATCAAGTGTCATGTCAACACCTCTTTAGGTCTGGTGGGGGGGATGCAGCCCCTGCATCCCCCCCCCTGTGTCCGCGCCTGCTTGTGAGAGTGCGCATGGAGACATATTCCGGAATGTGGCACCATATTCAAATTAGGCCAAAATGTGGCCGGCCAAATTTCCAAAAATATTCACAAAAGGCCAAACAAAATATTTGCGGCCAAACCACTTCTGAAAACGGCCAAATATTCACAGTTTGGCCGAAAAAGGCCAAGTTCCCAACCCTATGCTGAAGTATATTCTGTCCATTCAACTGAAACAGCGGTGGGGTGTTATATTTTGCTGTATGTTGTGTGCAATTATGTAGTGGAATGTGGTGCACATATGAGAAGGATAGATGCATTATCAAAGAAAGCAGGTAAAGTTTCAGGGGGACGGAGAGGCATGCCACCACCAACTTTTGGACCAGGGGGGACACAATATTTATTGTCCCCACAGTATTTGTAATAAATACAAATTCCATGGTTACATTACTGCCGGGGAAAAAGAAAAATGGACATCATACCATGGGATTACCTATAGACACAGTGTACAGATTCAATATGCAAATTGAATTATCATATCATTTTCACATGACTCTAAAACATGTAATTTCCATAATATGCCAAGGAGGCAGAACTACGGTTGAGTGAACATGGTGACGTCATCCATACTCAATCGTGCAAACGCAGGGTCCCTAAATTATTCGGTACATGGGCCTCCAACTTGCTAAGACCACCACTGATCCGTGTGTCACACGAAAGGTACCCTATAAGTCCCGCGTGGGCCAGTTTTTTTAGCCCACTTTGCAAGGTTTTGCAACTCCGTAACTCCCCAGCTGATTGCGCTGGAGAGCTATTCAAACCATCTGCGGATTCAGCAAGTCTTCTAGACTACATTAATAAAACGTTCTTTCGTTTTGGGTTGGGGGTTCATTGTGGTAGATGATGAAATGGATGCCGATTTTACGCATTTGACCTGAGGTAACCTCGCGCGATGAAAACACCGCTCGTTTCTGCGTCAAGGAACTACCGATTCGCCTGGCATGAAGCGGCTCGGATAAAACGCTGAGTTTATCAGTTAGTCGGCAGCGACCTCGCAGCCTAACAGACATGTTTCAGGGCTAGTATGCCAATGCTTTTCGGTTCGGCTCTCAGCTTTGGGAGTTTCGTTTCGGTAGTAGTTGTTGCACAAGTAGCCACACTTTTCTCTTATTTTCCTTTTTGCTTTACGTTTGGGCTTTAGGTTTAGGGGTTATGTTTAGGGTTTAGTTTTAGGGTTTAAAACTCTAGGTTTATAGCGGAATCAGTCAGCACAAACTTCCCTCCAGCCCACTACCTTGTCGCAGAAACGAGCAGCGTTTTCATCGCGCGAGGTTACTTTAGGTCAAATGCGCAAAATCGGCATCAATTTCATCATCTACCGTTCATTGGGGGTTGACGTCATAATGGGGGCATGCCTTCGCGCTCTTTTGGCTGAGGTTACTTGGGCCTGGGCGCCAACCTTAAAAGCCAGTTTTTGGCTCAATTTATTTGGAATCTAGGCTATCATTCGAGTCTTTAGAGACCTTGATCGACTTGCTAGCACATCTGGAGCCAAAATTATGGCTCAAAAACCAAAAATTGGGTAAAAATTCAAGTCATACCAAAGGTGACCTTGGCCAGTTTGGCTGAAGGCCATAACTCGCCAGCCGATTGAGCTAGCGAGATGCTCAAGCACTCTATACATGGGGAAAGTCTTGTAGTTTAGAATAACAAAAAAAATTTTTTTTTGGATGTCTAGGTTTTTGTTGATGTTAACCAAATGGGAAGATGTTTATCCACGTTTGGATGACGTCTTCATACCTGGGAGCTAGTCAAACAAGCCGATTTCGTGGCTCAAAGTTTTATTGGATTCTAAGCTACAATACGAGTCATTGGAGGGTTTGATGGACTTTCTAGCGTTTCTGGTCCCAAAATTACGGCCAAAAAACGCATATTACTTAGGGAAATCCCCTAGGGATTTCTAAAAAATTTGTTTTCTTTTGGCCATAACTTTGGCACCATAAACGCTAGAAAGTCGATCAAGTGCTCTAAGGACATATATTATAGCTTAGAATCCAGTAAAACTTTGAGCCACGAAATCGGTTCGTTGGATCGCCGATGACGTGGCCAAAACACGGCGAAACCAACCACAATCATGACGTCATTAACCAAACTCCCCACTTAAAATTCCTTTATTTTCGGAAGTACAAGACTTTCCGAGTCTTAGGAGGCTTTGAACAGCTTAAACTTAATCTGCTTCTGAGTTACCAAATTTTCTATGAGAGGGCAAATAATACCTTTGGATCTTTTTAAATTTTGTCAAAGTGTGGGTTTTTGAGCCATACTTCTGGCTCCAGATATGCTAGAAGGCCAATCAATCAAAAATTCTGAGGACGCGGATTACAGCCTAGTTTCCAGAAAAAAAACTTGAGCCAATAAAATGGCTCGTTGGGGTTAGGGCCAGGTAATCTTGGCCAAAAAGGCGAAAACATGCCCCCATTGTGACGTCACCCACAGAGAACCACAACGCAAAACGAAAAAAAATGTAAGTCTTAAACTGGAAGACTTTCTCAATCCGTAGAGGGTTTGAAGACCTCTCTTGCTCAATCGTCTAGCGAGTTATGGAGTTGCAACATTGGGTAAAAAAGTGGACCGCAAGGGACTAAAAACGGCGTTTCAATATTGTTTTTTGAAACAACTCGGATAAAATTCGCGATTCACATTTTGACTTTTTGTAATTTCAACCCAACGCAAATAGCTCACATGGAGAGTGATAACATCTTTATCACCGTAACGTTGGCAGTAAATCGTTGTGTTCTTCACAAAAGTAGTTTGATGCTAAGTGCGCTGCTCTCCCCTGAGATGATATCGGTTTCTACTATATCAAACGTTGCTCACAAAGACAAAGCTGGTGTGGTGTTAGGCAGGAACTGGGAACTTCAAGCGATATGTTTTCTATTGTAAAAGGTTCGCTTTGAAGTAAAACCCAAGACAATGGGCGGCTGCGCGCAACTTCCCAATTATCTCAATCCCTCCGAACGTTTGCGATATTCAATTTTAACATACAGTTTTGTAGGTTTGATGCCACATTTTTTACACGGCTTTAATAGGCCCCTTTTCACCATCCAAGCAGGACACAAAGGGTTTTTGGAAGTTTCAGATTTTACTTGGATACTCATGAACAGCTTGGTATACGGTGCTAATATGTTCAGAGGACTTTTGAAATCTTATTTTGATTCATAGGCACCGTATCTCTCATGTCAAATGCAAGCAACTATTCGACAAGCGCCAACAAAAATGCTCTGGTAGTGTCCGCCTTTCAGTTGAAAGGTTGGGTTTTCGACCCACGGCCACTACGCGAACCGCTGTAGCGCTCCTTGGGTAAGAGCGTTCATCTTAACCGCCCAGGCAAGCAAACTCAATTGCCGTCACACTAAATCAAACAAAGAATTGCAAGTCAACATTTAAAGCATATTTTGTTTCTAACGATGTTCAACGATACTTATTACACAAGTCTCAAAAGATTCAAGCAACACGATTTCGCTGTTTTAGCAAGGCATTCCTTACAAGGTTTAATACGTCAATTTCTGAAAACCCACTGCCCACTTGGCGAAGAGGTCTGATATTTCCTGACCAAGTGGATCCGAAAGAGTAAAAGAACCATTTACTTCGAACCATTATTTCCATTTCTGTCAGAGAAACAATTTCATCCACGTCCATAAAACTTGTCAATTCTTTCCAACATGTTAGGCAGTTCATCGAAAAAAAATTTTTCAAATAATTTTTTTCCTCAAGGGGAACAAGAAATTCCAACGAGTCATAAATTTGTTTCGTAAAATTTTCCAAGGATGGGGGTGATGCAATGTACAGAAACAAACCGAAGCGGTCAGACGTTTCCTCTCGCAACGTATTTTCTACTTCGCTAGCTATATCACGAGCTGTAATACTAGGCAAAATTTCGCAAGCATTTCTGAACTTAGGCCCATGGTGAACAACGCAGTGGCTTCTGTACCAGTCTTTTTTATCGTACCTCCAGTGAATGGCAGCATATCGATTACCATGGAAAACCTGCGCCACAAAAAGTGATGCGGCCTTAACAATGCAAGATGGCCTGCGCACAGCCTCTATTATGGCAGAAAATAAACTGTTGTCTTCAACTCTTGATGCGCTTTTCGTAGAAGATAATGGCAATGCATGCTGTTGTCTGTACTCCACTTTCAGTGACTGAAACGGCTGAGCAAAAATAGCGCACTGCTCAGACGTCCCAAACATCTTTCGAACAAATCGTTCATCCGAATCGATCCAGTATTTGGCATTCTTGAGTTTCGTCTTCGGAAGTGTTTGGATAGGCACTGTTGATCGTTGGTGGAAGTTTACTTCGGTGCGATTGAAAATATTCATTTTTGCGTCAGCTTCAAAAGTTAGCAGCCGGCGATTTAAGGGCTCCGATGCCTGAACATGAAAAGATTATTTAAATTTCCCAATCTAATCTTGTAGTTGCTTTTGAAACCCATACGTGCCTGACTAATCCCGAAATTCGGAAGGGTGACAGCGCAAAAATTTACTCATTCAGTAAGTGTTTTGTGGTCACTACAGCAAAATATGAAGGATAGAAAGCAAAGTCTTGCATTTAATAATGGAAACTTTTGATACAAATCAGTCTCCTCAAACTTTAATTTTAATGTAATTTGCCCACGGACGAATCACCGTGGTAGACGCTGTGACAAGGCACTTGGGACAATTAACAAATGACACATCACGCACGCTGGTATATACGAACATAGACACCTATCAAAAACTTGAAACTGCTGTATTAGCTATATGCAAAAAGTTTTCGTAAATATAGTTACATCATGATAAGGAAGTTTACAAATAAAATCTATTTCTTAGCTCTAAAAAGGTCAAAGAACGAATTGTCGAACTTGCTTGGTATAAGCATTATTTTAACTGCTGTGTTAACTGTCGAATGCGTCAAAACCAACTCACATTCCGGACAAGAACAATAACGAAGCGTCACATATTTTTTTTAAAGATAAAACCAAAACATATCGGTTGGTTCCTGAACAATTTTAAAGAATAAAAAAACGTGATAGGTAATTCGAAATGATTACTAAACAGGACTTTACTCTTACTCAAGCTATAAAACTTCCTAAACACCATGGATCGAATCAAACGTGGTTACTTCATGAACTTCTTGGTTGAGTATAGGACACAATTTTGACTTGCGTATAGACTAAGGTATGCTATACGAAACAGAATGAAACTCAGTGAGCTTTTAGGTAGTGCTACTGCTAAGATCAAAATCTTTAAAGCCAGAAAAAGATTGAGTCGAATAAATAAAAGCCATGGTCAAGAATAACAAAAATAGTTTAGAAAGCAGACCATAGTTTTGAGAGTGCGTCTTACGCTAGCAGAAAGAAATTTCGCCAAAGTTTGTTTGAATCGATCTGTTTCGAAGGCATTTTCCACTTCGGTTAAAAAAACAATTGGCGTGTGTAACATTAAAACACTTTGAGAGACGGCGTACGATATATTCGTACTTCGATTTCGGCCTAAAACAGCAGTTTTCGGTTGCCTTACCAACGCCCTAGCTCCTCCGCCGATTGCGGCAGAGAGCTGTTCAAGGGCTCAAACGGATCGGCCAGTCTGGTAGATTGCACTCGAAAAAAGTTTTGGTTAGGGGGTGCGGATTTTTTGTGACTGACGTCGTAAGTGAAGTAGTTTTGGGGTCATTTTGGCTCATGTTGCCTGGCCTAAGGCCCAACCGCTAGGGAAAAGTGTTTCGCTGAAGTTTTCATTGGAAACTAGGCTCGAGTCCGACTCGTTTCAGCTTTTGATCGACTTTCTAGCGTTTCTGGTTCAAAAGTTATGACCTAAAATAAACAAATTAATTAATTATCTAATTATTCAAATATTTTTACTAACTTACATCACAACTTTTGAACCCGAAACCCCAGCAGGTCATCCAAAGTAACAAAAGACTCGGATTGTAGCCTAGTTTCCAGTAAAAACTTCAGCGAAATACTACCACCTAACGGTTGGCGCCCAGGGCCAGGCAAAGTGGGCCAAGGTGGCTAAAAGTCCTCCACTTATGACGTCACTAACATAAAAACCGCATCACGCAAGCAAAAAATTGTCGAGTGCAGACTAGAAGACTTGCCGCGTCTTTTGACACTTCGACTAGGTCCGTAACCCGAACAGGAGCGGAGATAATCCCGCGCAGAGCCATGTGCGTAGCGTTTTTTTCCGAAAATCCGGACGCCAAAGAGTTAAATTTGGGAAACGGGGAAAAATCTTTGACAAACAATCCACAAGCTTAGAGTCGAAACTGAGATCAAACTTACCCTGATTGTGAATTCGAAACCGAGAACACCCAAAGTCAGTTGTGGTAAATGTCTGGAGAAAACAACTGGAATCAGCAACACCACCAGGCACGGACCTAGGGGCCAATTCTTGAGATACAGCCCTCTCCAGCCGATGACAATCAAATTTCACGATTCAAATTTAAAACACTTATGTTACCTTTGATTTCATGAAACGCGAATGCGTAGGATCCTTGTTTCACACTAACATTATATAACTAGGCAACCTTGATAAAATCAGTCAATTTCTATGCTGTAGCATGTTTTATAAAATTGCTGGTAGAGATCAAGCCAATCCGAAAAGATAAACTGTTGATGAATTGGGAGGTCATTTTAGAGAGAGCCGGGTTTGTGTTTACTGCGCAGCGGACCGTAGTTTTTCGGAAGAAAAAATTCAGTTTGTTGCTGATTGGAGAACGAAAGTTACCGGGCAACCAGCACAATTTTAAAGGAAGTGTTTTTGTGCTGCAGTTCTGGCAGTTTAGAATCTTTTTCTTCAGCTTAAGCTCTGCTTTACAAACGCAATAAATAAATTATCCTTCCTAACCTTAACAGGCGCAACTCGGGGCCTATGCAATGCAGTAAATGGTTTAAGAAGAGGGTGGTGTCCCAGACAGCAACTGTTGCCCGTTAAAATTGTTAAGAATTTTTGCAAGATTTGTTTTTGCTTAGACGTGTGCAAGAGAAGATTATGAGAAATAACGTGATTTCATTATCAAGATGATACAATTGAGTGGATAGAACGGAAGAGCAGCTTCAGTTATAGCCTTCTCAATTCCACTTTTATGAAGTGCGGCGAAAGATATTTTGAATTGGCCTATGTTTCCAGGCTTCTTGAATTTCTTTTCAGATGTTTGCTGGCACATTACTGCACTCGCTGTTGACTATCACTTGAATTTTAAACAATGTCTGCAGCGAATGCCTGCATATTGATTCTAGAAATTCACGTTTATGAAATTTTAAGTGCTCATAAAAAATACCTGTTGATTATAACACCGTGAAATAAAAATTGTTTTCAAGACTTTCAGCAAATTTTATAACAAGTTCTAAATTTTAGAACAAACAACGCAAAAATAATAGATAATGAAATAGTATTGAAGATAATGGTTTTCATTGTAAACAACCTGAGGCCCACAGCGTTTAAATTACGAAACATGAGACCACGTTGCACACAAAACGAATTAGCGTGTTTGACTAATCGACAGACTGGTATCTCTACAGACGATATGAAAGAAACCAAAGCTTGCGTAAATTACTGTAAGGGCAAACATGTTTTTGCGCTAGTACTAAACGTTTCGTCCGGAAAGGACACACACCTTTGGGAACAGTTGTTTTGTTATTGCATCTGCAACTTTTCATGCAAACTTGACCTTTTTGCCGCAAATCACGTACCGCGCCATATCAAAGATATCATTGCTTTACAGTCACTCATTGATTTTCTTAGCTGAATTTGCCCTCGGTAGGGTAGAGGCAGCAGAAGGACATCTTAGGATACTTCAAAACACCTCAGGTTTCTAGAAAACTCAGATTTTCCTGTCAACTGTACAACAATGCGCTACCAAGCGAGGTCAAGAAGGATTCAAGCCCTACTTGGCCGCCCTCTGGATCGTTTCCCCGTAACTGTTGCCAGCAGCACATGCCTCGCCAAACACTTTTGGGCATTCTGGTCGTATAGTCGGATCCTCGCAGCTGGGATATCTGTCAGAAGTAACTCTAACTATCACGGTTTTACGAATTTCACAATTGCGCACCTTGTTTTCTAACGTAACGCCACAAGCTCTATTGTTTTACAAGGCTTCGTAAATATTTACATTGACCATTTTTCTTCCATTGGATAATTGGACAAAATATAAACAAGTGGCATATGTCAACGATGCTGCACCTTCAAGATAACGTCAAACGAATTGGAGCATCTTCTTCGTAACTCTTCTACAGAAATACAAGAGACAAAATTTCTCAGTTTGTTGACATTGATTCTTCTGCTAGGAGGTACGATGCTAGCAGAATGATGTTTGTGGAAATAAGGAACAACCAGTGTTCTACAGAAAATTAAAGTCGGTGTAAGAACTTTCTCAGCACATTAGTAATAAATTGCTAAAAACTGTTTGAGCACAAAACTTTAAACTGTTAAGCTCTTTATTTTAAATCATAACTTTTCTCAAAAAGCCACGAAAAAAACAATTGCAGCTGAAAAGCATATTAACTTGATGAAAAATTTGCAACTGATGCTTTGTATAAAGTCAAGGAAAACAGCAGAGAAAAGGGAAACAGGGCTGCGCTACATCGGGAACATGTAGTTTGAGTAAAATCAGCCTCTTCCGGGCTTGTTTGTTATTTATTTTCCAGTATTCTGTATTTACATAACACTTATGTTTCTGTGGTGCGCTTCATTCGATCTTTTCTGCTTATGAAAAACTGTTTTTCGACATCATTTCTTTGAAATCATTGCTATTTTTGGTAATTCTTTTACAAAAGGATGTTTTGAAATATATTTAACGTTCGGGGATGGCCGAACTATGGAAGTGATTGTTACATGTTTGCCTTTCAAGCAAGAGGTCGGCAACCTTCATAAAACACATTGCAGATACTATTCTTTCATTTACTCTTTGTTAAAAATAATAGGAATTTAGATAACTATATAAGCCTGCGTTGCAGACAACGAAGGGTTCATGCCTGGCGTTTTTTTTTGTTTCAAGGTTTGGGGTACAAAAGGCAAAGCGAAAAGAAGTTTGTACTAACCTGAGCAACAAGTTAATGTTATTTTAGAAACTGGTAGATACCTGAAAAAGATTATTGTTCTCTTTTGTTGCCACGATATGCAGTAGGCAAAGAGACAAAATGATTTACATGTTGTAACAGCGAATTGCCTGTCTCAAAATAGGCAAAACAATGGCATACATAGAGGCTCCCAGGATCAACCAGGTTAGCAATGCGTGCTTGGTCCAATTATTCGTATGAACAAAACCTGATCAGGCCTATGACTTTTATCAGATTAAGTCATTTCTGAGTAATGGCCATTCAATGTCATCAGACATGAGTAGAAACTCATCTAAGCACATACAACTTTAATCCAAGTTTGAGTAGACATCTGTTTAGCTCAAAACCGCGACCACACGCAATGGACTTGAGTAGAATACAAGTTGTAGAATAATCGTTAGTCCTACAATCGCAAATCACTGGATATGTACGGATTGGTCTTTGTATGATGCAGTTTGCCTATGGATGACTCTTAGGTAAGACTTGAAACAAGCATAGGATTATGCATCGTACTTGGGGAGAGAGATCGAGATCATTTATTGAAGTGGTGTTGTAAAGTGCCTTTACGCTATTGCTACTTCTTCAAGAGATAAATGCTAAAGTAGCAAAAACAGGTTTCGGCGCCAAAAATTGTAGTTGTGCGCCGTTCACACAATTATTTTTTACACTGAAGCATTGCTTTTAAGTTGTGGTGCTTTGATATTTTGATGTGTGAATGTCACGTAAATGCAACCTGCAGCAAGTTCAGTTTTTTTGCATACGAGAGAAGATTTGTTGATCGTGGGGATCGTGCTAAATGAAAAATGTATGAAATGCCCATAAACAATGACGCCAAAATGTAAAGCAGAAAATTTAGCAATTTCACTTGCGATGCATGTGAAACCCAATAGGTATCTGTTATACGTTTAGTTGCATGTCTCAACAGTCACAAACGTCGACCATCAAATGAAGGCTAGCATAATTACTACCTGTTCAATCGGATGGCAATGTAAATTGACTCCCACAATCCAACAAGTTGGTTGTTTGGACCACCAATCAAGCCTGGATAAAGGAATCGATCAGGATCGAGTGGAATTTGTGGTACAACAGCAGTTGACCAGTTTGCACGAATACAATGACATGTGCAACTTGCTTTTGTAAAGATCGCTTTGTGAGTTTCGGCGACAGTTGTTGGATCAATTCTTTTTTCAAAAGAGGAAAATAACTTAGTGAGTGACGCACTAGTTACGGTAAGCTTTTTATTGCCAGGAATGATGTTGTTTCTCTGTTGTGTGAAAGTTTCTTCACCAGTAGAAGTGTTTTGGAGAGCATCTTTATTTAAATTTGAGGAAACATGTGTATTGTAAATCTTTTCCGTCAATGGAAATGTTTGAGTAATGACAGGATTGCCTTTAAACATTTGTTCGTAATTTGTAAGTGATCTTTTCCTGCTAGTGACATCACTTCCGACATACCGGTGGTTGATCGGTTGCATATCAGTGAAAAACCAGAAAGTTCTGAATGTAAAACAGGTAAGAATTAAACAAAAAAATAATATTTTGCATCGACTTTTTTTCGTCAACAATAACTTTGCAGTCATCTTTTCAAGAATATTTTGGAAGCAGCAGTGACTATCGCATGTTTATAAATTGCATGACACCGAAGCTTCTTCCGTGGATACAGCCAGTGCCAACTGACGAAACAGCAAATTGGCAGATTAACGGTCACCGAAATTTAACCACTACGGAGCTGGACACAAAACACAAGGTCATAAACAACAGTACATTGTAGAAGAGGGAAATAGCCCTTTAAAGTAATATAGTAAATGAATACCAAAGAAAACAATTATTTTTCCGCAGTTTGAAGCTTATGGTAGTTCGGTATAAAAATAACAAACAAAATTTCTTCGGGTCAACTTGTCATGTTAAATATACCTTTGTTTGAAACGGATTGCTGCAAATGTTACAAAAGGACATGCTAGATCAAGGTAAACGATATATCAACTACCAATCCCTTTTTAAACACGTACTAGGCATGTGATCACTAACGCTCAGACACTGACATGGCTTTGATTGATAAGCACAGTGGATTGAGAAATGAACCAAGTGTAAAGAATCGAAACTACCTTTTTCCATTCTTTACACTTGGTACATTTCATCAATTCACTGTGACTATTTGAAACTGTCAAGTTACTTGGAATACGTGCAAAGTAAAGATTAGGATTTTTGATGCGATGTTTTAGGCCTCACTTTGCTGCAATATTCATTCTTTTGTGTATTGTAGGTCATACTCAAGGTTTTCAAAGAAAATTTCTGGGTGTGGTTGTTTTAGGTGGTGTTTCAGGCCTCCATTAAATGATTTTACATCGCAATTACAAACAAAAAATATCTCTGGACTTGACATGGACAGCAGACATGTTATTACCAAAGTTGAGAGGAGAGAATGTCAACACTTGATGAGTACCGGAAAACAAGGTATCCTGGAATTTCACATAGCCCAAATAGAGAAACAAATAACCAAAGCTTGTGGGGATCTTTGAAAACTTCTAATTATTTAGCTGCACATAATAGTCTCATCATCAGTATGCAATAACTAGTTGAGGATCAGCTTCACCATACCTTCTAAAACCCATGGAAAATAAAATTATGATTAATAACATTTAGTTCACACAGAGCAAATGTTTAAAAACTGTATGTAGGGCTTAGAATTTCACATTTTAATGACATTTACAACTTGCATAGCAAGTATTACAGCTGTCTACCACCAGCATTCAATAAACTATTCACAACGCTTGACAATATACTGCACATTTATATAATACTAAAAAAGAACATCAAGAATATCTAACTCCCAGGATACGTTTGGCTACCGGGCAAAGATATCTTGCTTACATGGGGATTAAGATTTTAGCATTTATACATGGGTGTAGGAGCTGGCAATTTTTTGGGGTGCAAAAGACATTTTGCCCAAATTTACCCGAAAACTTTCATGCGACAAACGTTCTCTGCAAATTTTCTGTAGCTGTTGGTACATTCTATTTTTCTCTCCCATGTGGCCATAGACCTGAAAATAGAAAGTTTAGTACTTGAAGTTTGGTTCTTAATAACCAACTAAACAAAGTATGCTGTGCAAGAACATTTGTGGCTCAGTACCCTGAGTATCGGCTTCACAGTTCTTGTTGCGGCAGCTAGTCTCAGTTGTGAGCCGTGCTGAGGGAGCTAGTACGCAGAAATTTGAGATAAGCGCCTCATTTGGTACTACATTTAACCTTCCCATATGTGGACCATAATCCACTACACAAATACAAAATTGCACACAACCTACACAAAAATATAACACCCCACCGCTGTTTCACTTAAATGGGCAGAATATACTTCAGCAGTGTTGGGAACTTGGCCTTTTCCGGTCATATTGTGAAAATTTGGCCGTTTTCAGAAGTGGTTTGGCCGCAAATATTTTGTTTGGCCTTTTGTGAGTGTTTTTGCAAATTTGGCCGGCCACATTTTAGCCTAATTTCAATGTGGTGCCACATTCCGGAATTTAAACACTCAAGATGTCTCCATGCCCACTCTTACAAGCACGTATCCATTCCTGCGAATTAAATTTACTATACCCAGTTTAACCGGTGGTTTCACATCCCAAACCCAGAGAATAGAGATAGTGTGATCATTGATATGTAATCAATTGATCGAACCTCTACTCTGCAGTTAATTTCAGGGTTGCCAATTTGAAGCCAGATCTTGAACTTCTGGCTTTTTGAACACCTTTGGCTGTTTTGAAAATTAAACAAGTCAGACAAAATCTGACTTTTCAGTTGGAATGGCTTGGATCTGGCAAAACATTGTCTGAGCTACATATTCATTACAAATCTCTTCTGACGAGAGTCTACGACCATGCAGGGTGCACAGAACATTGCAGATTTCACTGTTGCCTAAATGTGATCGATGTTATTGATAAGAAACAAATGTACGACAGTATAATTACGGAGAAAATGCTTTTAAAGATTGGAATTGTATTGTATCGATGTTTTTGACGAGTTTTAATGTTTGTTTCATGTTTGGTCATGCAAGTTAAGAATATTATCCTGGGCGCCAATCCAATTAGCCAATTTTCTGACTCAAAGTTGCTTTGGAAAATGGACTATCATCCGAGTCTTTACAGCCCTTGATGGCTTTCTATCATACCTGGATCCAAAATTATGGCCCCAAAACCAAAAAGTCGTCAATTTCTACCCCCACAAACGCTGACCTGGAGTGCATTACACCCATATCACATATGGGCATAACTCGCCGCCAGAATATGCTGGAGAGCTGTTCCAACCCTCTAAAGACTCGTGAAGTCTTGTAGTTTAGACTGAAAAAAGATTTAAGCTTGAGATGTCGCGTTTTTTGTTGATGTTTGCAAATTGATAGGATGTTTATACATATTTGTTTACATTTGGATGACGACATCATCCCCTGGGAGTCGACCAATCGATCCGATTTCGTGGCTCAAGTTTTGTTGATTCTAGGCTAAAAATAGGAGTCTTTGCAGCCTTTGATCGACTTTCTAGCGTACCTGGTTCCAGAATTAGGGCCAAAAATCCGCAAATTAGTTAGGGAAATCCCCGAAAATTACTCAGCAAATTCCTGAAATATTTGGATTTTTTTGGCATAACTATGAAACCAGAAATGCTAGAAAGTCAATCAAGGGCTCTAAAGACTCGTATTATAGCCTAGAATCCAAAACAACTTTGAGCCGCAATATTGGCTCCTCGGATCAGCCGATGACGTCATCAAAATAACCGCAAAACATACCCCAATCATGACCCCATGGAATTTTCTTCAATTTAAACAAGACTTCACGAGTCTTTAAGAGGGTTTGAACAGCTCTCTCGCTCAATCTGCTGCCAAGTTAGGGCTGGCAACAGTTACCTTTTGTGAAAAGTTTTGGCCTTTGTTAAAATCTGGGTTTTTGGGCCATAATTTTGGCTCCAGATGCTAGCAAGTCAATCAAGGGTTCCAAAGACGCGGATTAAAGCCTAGTTTCCAAAATAATGAGCCAGGGCTCATTGGGTTGGCGCCCAGGGCCAGGTGAAGTTGGCCAAAAACGCAAAAACATGCTCATTGTGACGTAATGGGAGATGCGAACACGCAACGGAAAGAACGCCAAGACCGCAACGCAAGCGAAATTGGCAAGCAAGAACTGAGATTCCCCGTTCGAGCAGGTGCGCTCTATTGTTGCCTATGTTGAGCCGCCTTTATGAAGCACTTGCCGACTGCGCGCTCTGGGCATGTGACGCGCTGCGCCGGCACACAGTGTACAGTTAATAAAGCACGTAAACGAAATGCCTTTTTTTGCCTAAACTTTCAAATGAGTCAGTTACTTATCAACCCTCACATACTAAAGACTTACTAACATCAGTTTGTGGAATTTATATATCTAATGTGACTTCTGAATTTATATGTATCTAATGTGTTTTCTATGACATAACGAACTTTCATTCATATACTCAATGAAAAATATTTGTTTGGATTGCTAAAATTGAGATTTTGCTCAAATTTTGACAAATCAAAATTTGGGGTGCGCTTGCACCCCACCTACACCACTGTTTCTCACAAAATACAAATCATATCTCCTAAACCGATAGCTCCTCTAACGTGCCATATTAGACTAAAATATGCGCTTCCTTATGTATTCTTCATTAATATAACCCTTTAACCATTGGGATAATGGGGGACCTTACTAGAAAACCACCTGTTTATATAAGGTACGCTGGGAAAGACGTAAAACATGATATTGATTTGCTTGGAATAAGTTTGTGCCATTATTGTGATGTTATTACTCTGCGAGTGCCCCAAGGTTGTTAAAATACAATAAAATGCATAGTGTATGTCCAGCTTTGCTTCTAGGACTGCTTTTATACTGCACTGCACGTGGCGTTTTCTGCCGTTGAAATGCTTTCCCTCATAAAAATGTATCAATGAATATTTATAAGAATTCATTAGTTTGGATTACTGGCACAGGTTTATGATTTTTCCACTATTGTGCTCAGGGTTGCGGAGCCACAGGTTTTTGGGTGAAGTCGGATTCCTAACCACACTAAGAGTCGGATATTTTTATCCGGAGTTTTTTTTATCCGACTCCGGAAGTCCAAATTAATCATTTTCACATCTCATTCCTACGTTTCCTCACTCGTGACTGTTGAAATGCTACATTTATTTTGAAAACTTTTATTGACACAGAATTCTTGCTGCGAACTACGATTTCCATTGATTGCTAGTTGCTACAAAATTGTTGACAGCCAAACTTAATTCACGTTATGTGGTGTCAGCGTCGGAAATTTTAGAAAGGTCGGAGTCGGAAAATTTTGCAAGCTAGAAGTCAGACATTTTACCACCGACTCCGCAACCCTGATTGTGCTTGTTACACCAAGTAACACAAAATACAAAGTTTTTAACGCGATCATTTTAATCACAAAAAACTCTCAAACAAGCAATTGCGCGAACCCGACAAAGCTACCTGGAGCAACCGAGCACTCGCGCCCAATCTATTACATATATTGTACGTAGAATTCTCACTCAAAGGGGGCATATTAAGCAATCTGGAGATGTTCTACGAATCGGTTAAAATACTGACTTCACCACGAGCCACGTGGCCGCAACAATTCCTAAAAGCAATAATAAACCTTTCAAAAGGGCCACAACCAAATCAACTGCTCGCTCTACTAACAAATTCCACAGCATTTACGATGCAGGGCCCGGAGGCACACCGTGATCAAGCGACTTGTTGTCCTCGCGGTGCAACTTACGTGGTCAACAAATGACTATGAAAGCGCTTTCTTGCTGTAACAGTTTGTTGGTGAAAACACAGACATCGCACATACCGTTCAGCAGTTTAAATGCGGTTGATGACCACAAAATTGTTATTTCGGTCTCTACAGACTTGCTGCGACTTTTTGAATATTTGGCTCGGTTTTATGTACGATACATAATAAGGTAGATGTTAGAACCTGAAGAGTCGACCAGTTTCTTGAAAAGTTTAACTCAATAATTGTAAACATGACAAAAACGCAAGGATAAGAGAAACGAAAACACTCAAAACCCATTGCAGCAATTTCAACTACTTTTTTTCAGTAACCACTTCCTTTTTTCAGTAGATCTAATATGAGCTTAATTATCATAATCCTGCATTTTTAACAAAAAAAACATTGTAATTTTTAAACTTACGTTAATTCAAAAATATTGCCTTAGGGTACGTATAAGATGCAATATTCGTTGGGTGGTTCGACGCTATACGAATATTTCTTGGAGATACACACACAACGTGGATTAAGATATTACGAAAGCTGTTCAATCCCTATGAAAGCAAAGTATAATCTTCTTCCCCCTGCTGTTCTACCAAGCTGCTTTATCATCAACAGCGCAGAGTTATGCAGCAGAAATTCCCTAATGTAGCACTTGAAAGAAAACCCCAAATTTTAAACTCAACAGATGTATTACAAAAATCCATAACATTTAATCTCTAACCCAAACGGTACGAACCAAGGATATTCCAAATATTTATGTTCAACCAATTCTGAAGCCTGTAATTTCGCTCTATGCAAACTCGCCCGTTCTGCCACTTCCTGAGACTGTATCTAATCATGTACATGTTTTTTCAAACTGCCTGCGCCTTGTAAGATGAAGGCGGGCTTTTTTCTAGTCAGCCTTTGGTAAAATCAGACGTTGCATTCATAGGCGTACGAGGCAGGGGGTCGGCCGCCCTCCCGGGTTTGAAAAATTTCAGGGCAGACTCCGTTTTCAGGGCAAGCGCTAGTTGCTCAAAAATCCTAAATGATAAAAAATACATATTCAATGCAGTGAAAAATTCCAGGGAAACTTTGTTTTTCAGTGCAAGTGCAAGTTGCTCAAAAATCTTGAAGGTGAAAAGTATTTTCAATACGTTGAAAAATTCCAGGGGAACTCTGTTTTTCAGGGCAAGTGCAAGTTGCTCAAAAATCCTGAATGATAAAAAATACATATTCAGTACAGTGAATTCAGGGCACCCTCTGTTTTTCAGAGCAAGCAATTATTGCTCAAAACTCCTGAATGTAAAAAGTATATTTAATACAGTCAAAAATTGCAGGGCAACTCTGTTTTTTCAGAGCAAGCGCAAGTTGCTCAAAAATCCTGAATGATAAAAAATACATATTCAATACAGTTAAATATTCCAGGGCAACTCTGTTTTTCCAGGGCAAGCGCAAGTTGCTCAAAAATTCTGAATATAAAAAGTATATTCAATACAGTGAAAATTTCCGGGCAACTCTGTTTTTCAGGGCAAGCGCTAGTTGCTCAAATTCTGAATACAAAAAGTATATTCCATACAGTGAAAATTTCCAGGCAACTCTGTTTTTCAGGGCAAGCGCAAGTTGCTCGAAACTCCTGAATGTAAGAAGTGTATTCAATACAATGAACTGGGCAACTCTGTTTTTCAAGGCAAGCGCACTTCTCAAAAATCCTGAATGGTAAAAAATATATTCAATACAGCGAAAAATTTCAGGGAAACTCTGTTTTCAGGGCAAGTGCAAGCTGTTAAAAATCCCAAATGTAAAAAGTATATTCAATACAGTGAAAATTTTAGGGCAATTCTTTTTTTTCAGGGCAAGCTTAAGTTGTTCAAAAATCGTGAACGGTGAAAAAATGTTCAATAGTTTATATTCACTTGGGGCCGATCCGTGTAATTTGGGCTAGTGTAGTTTGTAATCTGGACCAAATTCGTGATTGGTTGTAGTGACTTTGATCTGGACCAGGGGAATTCTAAGGGGGGGGACTGGGCGGGCCATGCCACCCCCAGATTTTTGCTTGGCTCCAGTTTTTTTCTTAATTTCCCGTTTAAGTTCGTTTGGTTGACATACACAGTAGATACATTTCGGCCAGCTATATTTTAAACGATCAATTAGAAACCCTCTAGCCTGCATTCAATATTTCCCAAACGCATGATAAGCTGTGTTGTTTTTTTGACAGTAGGGTAACTACAGTTGTTTATGACGACACACACCAGCAGCAGGCCCGTTCCCAGGATTTAGCAGCAGGGGGGCCAAAATCCAAAAGGAGGGGCCAAAAACCAGAAGGGGGGCCACATTTTTAAAATACAGTATTGGATGCATGCAGCAACAGGGGGCCAAACGAGAAATGGGGGGGAACCGATTTCAAATGGGGGGTCAGGCATCACTGACCCCCCGCTGGCGACGGCCCTGGCCAGCAGTTGCTCGGATCCTGCGTGAAATTTAGAAAGACCGCTGACGTGTTGATGAAAGATTCATTTCGAAACTAAAAAATATTCGCAGAAATTGGAAGATTGATCTTTCGTGCATTTTAGTGTGAGATATAACTGGATTATATTACCGTCAGCAGATTGTTTCTTGTCCCAGTAGCAAAAGGTTTGTGAAAGCATTAAGAATTAGTTTTAGTTAAATTATCCCAATTCATCGTGGCTGCAGTCTTGCGTTCTCCTGCCTTGTGTATACGTATACGACTTCGAAACACCTCACGTAAATGGTTCGTGACTGCAGTTTTAACTCCACCAAAACATGTCCTGCAACCTCATAGAATTTTTTACGGATTTTCTGTTATGATTCAGAAGCAATTCTTTCGCGTATTTCAGCTCTTTGACCCGGAGGTCAAACATTTCTATCAGAAAAACACTTGAACGAATTCGCAAATCATATTCATTTAGTGAAAATGGTTTAAAACATGAAATAACTTTGGCAAATAATTTATTTCGGAAGGAGTCCAAGGGGCCTATGTCGCTCGAACAAATTGTTTCATTTATAGCTACTTAAAAATCTGCGTTTGATTGTTACTGGTAGTTGTGACTCTTCCCGTCACCAGCACTTCATGCGAGAGAAGTTTTTCAAAAATGAAATTAGTGAAAACATTTCCCAGAAATTCCATTACCAGTGAAAAATTGGGTAACACTGATCTGCTTTCAGTTGAAAGGTACGAGCTGAAAAATAGATTTAGATGATTTCGTTGATGAATTTGAAGGTCGACATGATAGTCGAAGGATTAAGTTCTAGGCCGTAGCTGCACTGAGGCAAACGAGGCACTTGCCTCGGTAAACTTCCTGTAATGCCGCCAGAAAACATTTTTGTTACG
>Ga0210059_1005399_pt1 | contig 20592 bp, 9 predicted proteins | sample Ectturendosymbi2_FD_188042 | JGI IMG/M metagenome (GOLD analysis project Ga0210059, IMG submission 188042) | Ecteinascidia turbinata endosymbiont from Florida, USA - Sample 2 (SPAdes) (version 2) | ecosystem: Host-associated > Tunicates > Ascidians > Unclassified | place: Key West, Florida...
GGTTACAAGGAGTACTTCTATTAAACTAACTAAGATCTTGCATAGTGGGCATGTCTTTCACAAAGAAAAATTACCCTCAGAAAAACTTCCAACCAAAAGAGACGTAACTGAGCATGTTCTGAATGAAGAAAATTTCCTGCAGCAATCTGCAGCAGGAGTGGCGGCAATAGAATTAATCAATATTTGGATATTTTGCAATGTTTACCCAGTAAATGAAATAACAGTAAAACAAAAATTTTTGTGCTTATGAAAACTTTCAGTTCAATCGATCAGTATAGCAAAAAGAAGCGTGGAAAATCTTTTCTTCAAAAGGAAGCAGAATTTATGATAGATATAGATGAGCTTTTCGACATTTTTTTCTCTGACGACCAGCAGAGAGACAGCTTGAAAAACAACACCTACTTCGAATGACAGACAAAGATTTCAAATTCTATTCTGACCAAAAAGGACCAAGGTTGATGAAGTGTTTCATTATAGTTGAGACACTAACTACCTCTGATGTAAAGTTGGCTGAAAAAGCACTGGGCTAACAAAAGCTATTGGATTCATCACTCCTATCAGTAAACGTAGGTGCTGGTGCAAGTATTTCTGCCCAAACATCAGACAATTCCAGACTATGATGCTTCTCAATCTTTGTCAAAGTCTGAGTTGATGTCTTCAGAAGAGTTGTTTTCACAAGAACCAAATGAGCAAAACAGGATGGAGTGGCCAAATTTAGCTATGATGTCAGAATATTATTAACTATATGACAGGACAGATGCTGGCTTAATTACAGATTTGGACAAAACCTATGTTATTGACAAAAACAAGTTGCGAAGAGAAAGAGAAAAATACAGAAACATAATTAGTGAAGACGAAGCAATATTTTGCAAGTTCATTGACGGGATCTACATTGATGGAAGAAAGGACGTTACCTTACTAACTGAACACGATGCACAAACTGGCAAATATTATCATAAAACTGAGCTCCAAGAACACGTTGTTGTTGTTGGGGAACCTGGTGCTTGTTACTTAACGCATGTCTCTCCACAAGATGGTAGAGGAATTACCATATCAAATGAGGTATATGATGTTACTAAAGGCACCAAGTTAAGTGACACCCTAAAAGTTGTAGGAACAGATGGAACTGCATCGATGACGGGAAACAAAGCTGGATTCATTAGGTGGTTGGAAGAGAAACTGGGGAAACCATTGCAATGGGTAGTCTGCCTTTTGCACTGCAACGAGTTGCCTAAGGCATGTGTTTCTTGAATTGGATGGAACAACTAAAAGTCCTGACAGTTTTTCGGGGCCTGTGGGAAAAAAAATTGAATGGAAAAGTATCAACTTGGCCAGTGAAAAATTTTGAACCAATTGAAAATATTGCCTGATGATAGTGTGGATGATCTTAGTTCATATCAACATCATGGATACCAAATATGCCTAGCAGTCATGTCAGGATATTTAGACCCTGATTTGCAAAAGCTTCAGATCAGGCCTCTTGTTCACTCAAGATGGCTAACTTTGGCCTGCCGCATTTTTTGTTTTTATACATCAACAAAACAGCCTTCCAAAAGTTTGGTGCAATTGACAAATTTTTGTTTGAAAATCTATTTTCCAACTTGGTTCAATATCAAAAAAGAAAATAAGATTACTGATGGGGCAAAAAATTTTTTCAAACTGATTGAAAGAGTGCATCAGTTTCCAACTGATAAAGTAAGGGACATTTCAATGAAAGTGCTACAGCGAAACGTATATTTTGCACATTCAGAAAATGTAATTCTTGGAATGTTAGCTGAAGATGATGAGAACATTCGTCAAAGAGCAGTGGATAAGATTTCAGAATTGTGCAGTGAAGCATCAGCAACCACAGATGTGGAATCATCTACCTTAGAAAGCAGCAGAAAAGATGTTGTCCGACAATTTATGGTTCCGAAGATCAAAGTAGAAGCTACACACTTTTATGAGCTCACAAAACTTGACAGCATCAAGGATATTTCTCAACCACCAGCCGTGATGGATTTGGATGATACTTTGATTGCTCAAATGCAGACCAAACCTCTGGTCCTGTAGCACCCGTGTCACAACCAAGCTGCGGAAAGACACGTTAAACTGGTAACTGAGGCTGCTTCGGTTGTGACCGGATATGAAAAGCGAGACGGCATGATCTGCTAAAAGATTCAATCCAGGCTGCTGATGAGCAAAATTGACTCAAAACAACAATTCGTTTAAAACCAACATTTTACATACAGGACCAGTAGTTATGGTAGCACAAACAAACACTGCAAAATGTGTTGTACGGTTTGACTGTGTATGAATGACAATTTTATATGTACTTTGATTTGCCTGCAATTACGCTGAACTTGACTAATATTGTAATCTCAATCTGTTAACTGCTAACTTATGCATGAAAGACTGAGAGAACCAAATTTTATCCCAAATGCATATAAATCTTCCTCAGATAATGCAATTAGGTTTGACATGTTGAAAATGTGACTACATACAAGCAATATAAAACAAATGTGCAAGAAAATGGTTAAAAATCAATTATTTTCAAAAACCACAAGTACTGTTAGGTTTACGAAAAAATGTTCTCAAGAAGCAGATATAATTTTGGTACTTCTGAGCATTTTGATACCAAAATTAGCTTTGTAGCCTGTGTCAAAAGTTATGTCAATTTTATTAAATTTAACATTATCGTGACATTTGTCATGTGGTTGCACGGCTGTTGTTATGGTCAACCATCCAAAATCAGTTTAAAATATGCTTTTAGCTGATTTGCCAGGATTTAAGATACCCCTTTTTTGAATTTCAGAAAAAACTTTTTTTTTTTGCCCACCCTAATTGCCCGTGTGTTACATAAAAATCATCTTTATAATTACTTAGTCGGCCTCAGTTGCAGCCATTGTTTTCATAATCCTAAACGTTCGTTGGTGATCGTGAGCACACTTGTGTTGCTTCTGAAAGCTGCGGAATCTTTCCTAGAGACTAGTCAGTGCACTTAACACCATGAGAACCAGTGTACGATATGTTTGTACCTGGAAATTAGCCTAAAACCAGCCTTTTTCAGTTGTCTTGCCAATGCTATAGCTCCTCTGCCAATTATGCTAGAGAGCTGTTCAAACCCTCAAAAGATTCAGCAAGTCTTCTAGTCCGCACTTGAAAAAATTTTTAGTTGGGGGTTGCAGATGCTTTGTGAGTAACGTCATAAGCGAAGTAGCTTTTGAGCCATTTTGGCTCATGTTACCTGGCCTAGGGTCCAACTGCTAGGTCAAAGTATTTCGCTGAAGTTTTCATTGGAAATTAGGCTCGAGTCCAAGTCTTTTGAGCCTTTGATCGACCTTTTAGCATTTCTGGTTCAAAAGTTATGATCAAAAATAAATTAATGGGATTAATCAAATATTTTGTTTGCTATAGATCATAACTTTTCAACCAGAAACCCTTGCAGGTCATCCAAAGTATCAAAAGACTCAGATTGTAGCCTAGTTTCCAATGAAAACTTTAGCGAAATACTACCATCTAATGATTTGGGCCCAGGGCCAGGTAAAGTGGGTCAAGGTGGCCTAAAAGTCCTTTACTTACAATGTCACTCACAAAAAAACTGCAACCCCAACCAAAAAATTGTTGTTCATTGCAAACTACAAGACTTGCCAAGTCTTTAGAGCCTTTGAACAGCTCTCTACCACTTTCAGTGCCAGAGTTATACTCACGCAAAGCCACGTGCAATCCGGTTGTTTTGGTGCGAAATCCTCGAAACTTACCGGCCGCGAAAAAGTCAAGAACACAAAAGCATAGAAATGCAGAAAAATCCAGATTACAAGATTTGAAAAGAGCAGGTTTCATCTGGTATTGGCAAAGATCTGGATTAAAAAATCCAGATAAACTGAAGATTTTTATAAAGAAAAACATTAGAAATCATTCATACCACCAGTTTTATCTGATATTGGTGAAGATCTGTATTAACCGAGGTTCACTGTATATCAATCTTGAATACAATATTATGAAAATATATGTCAGTAAATAAGTCGAGAAAATTGTTTTTCTATAATAACAGATAAAAAAAAGTTCTTGCAAACATTTACAGGCTGGAAAATGACTAATTTTTTTTCATACTTTCCCAGACTCTGTAGGAACCTTGTGTAGATGTTGTCAAAATGTGGGAAAAGATATAATTTTGGGTTTTAGAATTTTTGACGGAGTGAGTTTCACAACAGTTAAAATCTTGGTAAAACTAAGAAATTGTAAACATAAAAAACTTAATTATCAACCGTTCAAAAGATGTAATAAATTCCATTAAGAGAATATTTTTATGGTTATATTTTCAGCTTGATTTATTGCACAACTCTCGTTTATTTTTGGTAAACAATGCACAGAGTTGCTGTAGATTGTCATTGCAAACAAAATAGCCACAATAATTGAAAACATTATTTTTTCAAAATTTCGGCTTATGCTTAAGCCATCATCAAGAATAAATGAAATGCAACAGTAGAAACAAAAAAAGAAGGATGCAATTTTAAGGCTTTCGACAGGGGTGCCCTGTAAAAGGCGGCACTCCGTAAACAATCGAGATTGGTTGCAGAGGTTTAATGACGTAACAAGAGTCGCTAAAACCGATATTTTACGTTGAGCAATGAAAAGTAAATGGTAGTAAAAATAATTTTACTGCAAAAGGTGATATTACAATATGGTAAAAGCCTAATCTGAAGTTTGATAAGTTTTGGTAATCTAAGTTTCACAACAGTTCGGGGCAAAAAAAAATAGGTTCCAACAGTTGTGAATGTATAAAATTTTTAAACATCACAAACATCCATGTATTAGATGCTTGGGGGAAGCGCAAATTTATTTGCAATAATAAAATATTTTGCCTTTGGTTTTTTCTGTTTGTTCCATTTGCAACGCAACTTTTTTCCATCCCGGTTACGTCATCAAACCTCTGCAACCAAGCTCCGCTATTTGCGGAGCTCTGCCTTTTACAGGGCACCTTCGGCAAATATTAGTACCATAACAAGTAACTGCATCCTGAAAATATACAAAGGGTCTTATACACAGGGTTATCCACAAAAAATACACACACAGGGTAACACATAAAAAACACACAAAGTATACACAGGGTTCCTATGGAGCCTGAGAAAGTATGGAAAAAATTAGTCATTTTCCAGCCTTTAAAAGCATGGAAAATAATTTTTTGGTCTGTTAGTATGGAAAAATAATTAACTTACCCCACTGCCTAAGCCTATGGATCTTGATTTAAAAAAAACAAACACTGTTTGGTTCCATTCAAAACTGACTACAGTGTATGTGGCTTAACACTGCAGTTGGTTTTGGTCACTTCAACAGACAACACTACACTTGTGTCACACAACATGATTGTTTTTTGTTACTTTTCAAATTCAGAGGTACTGTAATTAGCAACAAAAAGTAACTAACAAACTTTTCAATTATATTGTTTTCAAGTAAACATAGCAAAGCCCTTCAGTATATTTTTGTTCTTTCCAGGTAGTTTTATTGTGATGGGCTGGAAGATTGTTATAGAACGCCCTTTTCAAATAAGCACAATGAATATTTGATTTGGGGGAATATGTACATTATCTCCGTATATGTGATCAGTTTTCCGAACAATAATGAACCTGCAAAACTACAAAAAACACTTGGTTGGTTGTGTACTGTCATGATTGACCTGCACCACAACAACAACACTACGACTTAATTAGGAGGATCGATGTCGATGTTTTAGTAATTTAATTAGCCCGCACAACACTCATCACAGGTAGGTTGGGTTCAACTATTAATAATAAACCACTTTGAAATACAAATAACTAAGCAAAAAAATGGAAAGCACAACCACAACTTATCCCACACATCAAAACCTTAAGTAGTGTTCACTGATAGGGTAACTTCGTTGCGATTCCTGCACTACCAACGACCACCAACTTCCGCCGTACCTTGCTTATCGTGCTTGACAAGTGGTCGTTTCAACTGGAGCGACACCAAGCGGATATCACGTGACCAACAGTCTCTCTTTGTTTTGTCACATTGTCCTCAACAGAAACAAGCATACCTCAAATGGATACACTTCGCAAGCGGGTTGGAATCCGGTGTCAAGCGAAATTTCTGACTTGCGAAATTTCTGACTTCATACCTTGTCCACATGCACACAGTAATATTCTACATACCAAATACACTGATAAAACTTATTATTAGGGCTTAGGACTTCGTGTTTAGGTAAGTGTGTCGGGTTAGGGTTAGAAAAATAAAAATAATTGAGGTCAACGACTAAGTCCGAAAATTTTCAATGGTTAAACTTTTTCCCGTGCTATAACTTGTTGTGGGTACCTGACATCTAAGCAAAATGTTTTAATTTACACAAAACACACCAAAAAAGTAATTGCCAGACTTTATTTCTTTATTCTGAGAAGCAAATTAACTGAAAAACAACAACAGGTCAGAAATTTCGCTTGACACCGGCAAAACAAGAAGTAGAAGCGATACGAGATCGAATGTGCATGAGTCATATTCGTGCAGAAACTCAATCCAATGTCCGTAAAACATTTTTTTCCCTTCTTGCTCATTTCAACGGTTATAGCTGCTTACCTCAAAGTTTTCATGTAAGAATGCCTTCATTTCTCCCACACTCCTGGATTCCTGTATTATGGTGGATGTATGAAGCTTCATTTGGGGTGTTTTTTCTCCTATCCGCATGATCATGTGCAAACACCTATTCTGTAATAAGTTACGGCCAACAATTTTTTTCTACTCATGCTTTGTTTACTGTGCCTACGATATGGACCATGTGTCTGCAATGAATCATTATTATTATTATAACTGTGTTGATGCCATTAGTTTCCCTCCTACCTAGTATCTACCTCTAGAGTTGTTCACCCACCCCCTGTACATAGGCATACTTATTCCCCACTGTTTTTTGATATTGTTTTTTTCTTATTTCACTTGACATTGATTTGATGCTTTCTTATTACTTTTTTAGTACTTGAAAAACGTCTTTAATAAAAATTTGGTTCGTGTTATGTTAGCAACAGGGCTGGCTGAAAATTTCACCCAGGTGGTCTTTCACCAACCCTTTGTGATTCAGCATGTTAGAAGTTTAATAACACGATTATCAAACTGCGAAACCTGAAATTCCTGATGTATTTATATTACATCAACATGAAATCAATTTGTGACCGTTGACATTATTGCATTTCCCCTTGCTGCATTCGTGTTATTTCATGATTTGATTCATGCAAAGGCATGAATAAACCATACCATACCATGAAAACCGACAAGAACAGCATACAAATTGTACCAGATAATGGTGGAATAATATCTAATTTCCCATTAATATCTCTCAAGTTACGCTGTTGGTGCCCAGTTGTCAGTGACAGCGTGACTCGACTCGAGTCACGATTTTTGATGACTCGGACTCGAATCGAATTACGTTGAGAAAACTCGACTCGAGTCACGGTTTTCACAGAATGACTCGACTCGAAATTCGAGCCAGAGTTATTTTTACAAAATCTCTGAGCATCTAATAGACAATCCCAGTTAGTTTGCACACAAATACATGAGCATTTTTTGCTTCAGTGATCATCAACATTGGCACAAATTTTCTGTTTTTGCTATCTAGTCGTGCTATACTGCATTTTAAGTATTTAAGTGTCCCTAACCTTCACAGAGGTAGACCTGACACTTTGCTTTCACTGAGGGGTACAATATATTGACACCTTATCGTGGTTTTATGTAGCATTTGCATATAGTGAGCCCGACAGAGGGCCTCATACTGTTACTTTGAGTTTTTACACCCATTAGAACTGTTAAACACATATAAATAATGATAAACTGTGCTAAATGTTATTTAAGTAAATGTAAGGTGGAACAATGATGAGTCAAAATGGGGATTGAATCAATGAATGTCCAACCAATTCTTTAGATTTGATGACATGATAGACAATGGAGAAGACTTGTTTCGCTGGTCAGAGACAAGGATCAACATTTAAACAAACACAATAAACAATCTCAATGGATTTGAGAAACTCTTATCAATACAGTAACCTGCAGTCCCAAAACAGAACAAAAAGTTGCGAAGAAGTTCAAAAGAAAATCATCAATTCCAATCCAAATCTGGTTAAGCAAAAATGTTAACATCCAAATCCATCAATATATTGGAATGTCGCAAGATTTAAATCCAAATACATGCTCATCTCTCATCATTTTCATGTATAGGGTTTCTAAAAGACAAAGAAGCATATTTCTTCTGTTCCAATCGAAAAGCTCGATTGGCAAGTGTACAAAGCTTCACACTGTAGCAGCAAGCAACAATAGAGCTCACCCGACGAGATCACTCTATTATTGCTTGTTCGTGCCACATATATTTGTGTGTTGCTCTTCACGCACATCCCGCTTGATGTGAATCGCACTTGCAACGCAACAACAACTGAGAGGTTGCAACTAGAGATGGCGCGGACAGAAAATTTGTGTCCGCTGTCTGCACCGCTATTGCATTTGTTGTACTTTTCCCTCTCCACACCGCAATCCCCAAAGTTTTGCCCCCCAACAGCAATTGCCATATACACCTCCTCACCTGAAGTACTGCGCTCCTCAAAATATTTCTGGGTGTAAGATTTGCCAATAAATTTGGCAGTGCCTGTTTGCCTCATTAGGTAATAGCACTGATGGAGCTATTTTACCTTTAGCCGAACATGATCGGTTGAAGTGGTCACATGACAAGTTCGAAAAAATATTTTATGACAAGTTCGAAAAATATGACCTGCTTATTTGACTGTGACTTCATAGTCCAATGGACGAGTTTTGTCATGTCTTTAGCGCATCTTCTTGTCCGTGTTGCATGAAATGCAGGCTAAACCTTAACCATAAGCCCTATCCCTAAAACCTGATATGAACCTCTAAATCCGTATACCGTATTCCTAAACCCTAACACGTTGTGTCTTTCCATATCCTATTTGTCATGTGGCCACATCTACCAATTGTTTTCAACTAAAGGCAAATATACAGCCCCAGCACAACCCCCACATATATACAGTATTTGCCTCATGAAATAAAACAGACACCACCTATAAATCTACAAAATGTTTTTAATCCTTTTCAATTGTCACACCACTCTGTGCTACTGTGTGCAAAGCCATAGCAAGATTTCTGTCACAGTTAATCAAATTAAGATATTTATTTTTGCAGTTGCACTAACTGACACACAAGCAAAAATCCCTTTAAAACAATGTTTCCACCAACATACATCTGCTTGCAGTGCGTCAAAGTTTTATACAATTTTATAAACTTTATGTGTGTTCCGTACCTGTTTCAATTGAGCATTGGTTATGTGATGCACTATATGTTTCACCACCTATCACAACTCTAGTCAGCATGGCAAGGTCACGGTGTGCTAATTTAAACCTCATTCACCTTGAATTTCTTCGCATTAACTGTCAATCGAGAGATGACATATATTCAGAGCAGTTTTGCCAAAACAGCATTAAAAGTGTACCTGCAGTCAAAACAGCATTAAAGTGTACCTGCCATAGGTGAGCATGGACAGGATCAGGATTGGGTATCCTGCAGGATACTGTATTGGTGAGTGACATATGTGTGTGTTGTGTAGGCTAACAGTCTATTTCATGGATGGCCAACATGTCTTCGACTGGGATCGACTAGAAAATTTCATGATAACTCACGATCGACCGGTCGATAATAAAGTCACAAACACAAAATGCCAAAGTTGAGCATCATCTGTGCAAATACAGTGTATCATCGTCCTAGTAAGTGATGCACAGACAAAAGGCAAAGTGTCTGTTACGCCTAAATTATGATAGCCATGCATTAATAGAAAAACACATTACAACACCTTCGCGGCATCTACCGAGCTAACCTGTGGTCAGCAATCGCAAGAGGTACCAGAGGATATACGTGACCAAACAATTTATGGATAATAATTTTTATATACTTTCTGGAATATTGATTGGAAAATATTCTTTTTTGGTATCTTGTCAATTCAATGCAAAATCAGGCGAGATCGACAAGTGAGATTCGGCGATCGACCTGTTGGCCACCCCTGGTTTTTAAGCTACAATTTCTTTTGGTTAGAATTTTGAACATTCTTCCTCATCCTCAAGTTTTATGCAGTCAACCTTGCTGTAAGACAGTTTTAATTTGCAGTTTTTGTAAGCTACATAGTTTTACTATATTTTCTACTGTGATCTACTCTCAGTGTTACAGAATTTGTTTGCTTCATTTTACCAACAGATTGAATGCTGGAGCTCGTTTGTCATTAGCTGAACCAGATTGGTTGATTTGGTTATATGAGACAAGGACTATACCCTTGGATTCGCGGAACGTCTTTGCCATATAACCTAAAACCCTAACTCAAATTGTAAACCTGTATCTGGTTTTCAAACTTATTTAAAAAGCACCGTAGCTTACATCAAAAGTTTTCCCACAAAAAGAGTTGTCTCTATTAACCGAGCCGATACAACAATGCTGAGAGCCTAAACGACGACCACTCGCACAGCAGGAATTCCCACAAGAAGGTTCATCGCACCAACTGCTAGTGCCACGAAATCAGTGTTATACGTGGACAAAGCTGGATACACTACAGTTCAAATGAAAAAATAACCACAGCAGGGCTATATCTCTGGCGTAAAAATACACACTGCTTTCTGTTTTTCCGATTGAAAGTGTACATGCGATGTTATTTTTATGGATTGGGTCACCAAATGACAGCATGTTTTTGTTTGGAAGTGACTAAAGGACAGGTCGTGGTGACAGGTTTGAATAAAACGCTTGGGTTTGTCATATTAGTGTTGACGTGTCTCTCACTCTGTAACACACAAGCACGAGCTGTGAATCTGATCTCAGCACTGTCATGGCAGGCAAGTAGATGTGTCTTACTGTGTGAATGGTTTTCGCGTTGACTCTTGCCATGATTGGGTGCCTTACGTTTTGGTGGTAGTGGTCGCACTTTTCATGGTACAGATTTTTATTCACTTTTTTCAAATGTTTTCAAACTTTTGTGCTCAGATTTGCGGTTTAGGCTTTGGGCTTAGCCTTAAAGATTAGGTTTAGTTTTACTACGCTTCTACCAAGTGTAATGCAGTCTACTGCACACTTGTCATGGATTATTGTCATATTAGAGGCAACAGATGAATAAGTTTTCAAAAATGAAGTTTCACTGGCGGACCTACGATCACTGCCTGTGTTTTGTAATTAGCCAGTGTCGCAGTCGGATAGGAATGGATATCGGATACTGTATTTCCGAAATTTTCGGATAAGGATTAGATATGCAAAAATTTTTCAGAAATGGATCAGGAGTGAAAATATCAATATCCGCTCACCTCTGGTACCTGCCAGTCGCGCCAGAATGAGTGCTCACATATGGGAAAAGAAAATTTGCCTCAAAATGTAGTATCGGAAAAACATGCCAAGCAGCAGAGATAAGCATTAAACTGGACTTGGATTGGACTGGATCCGGACTACAGTGTTGCAATCGGAAATCCCGAGCGGCATATGCGCAGAGTTTCGCACCGTGGCAGCAAGCAACAATAGAGATCACCCGACGAGATCACTCTCGTCGTCACCGTTCGCAAGCACAATCAACTGTTCACCAGGTTCACAAGCATTATTAGAGGTCACTCACCAAGATCACTTCATCGGGATCACTCTATTACTGCTTGTTCGCGCCACATACACAATGGTGTTATTCTTCACGCACATCCCGTTCGTGGTGAATCACACAAGCAACGCAACACCACCGGAGAGGTTGCAACAATAGCAAATTTTGTTGAATTTTGATTGGATCCGGGCTGTAAATAAACTTCAGAATTTAGGATCCGGTCTGGAATTGGACTGAGTTAACTGAAAAGAAATGCTGCGTTTTTGTTGTGAATACCTGCATTTTTCAAAATTTTTGGACTTAATTTGGACTTGAACATTATGTTTGCAAAATATTTTGGACTGTGGTTGGACTTGGGCTGACTTTTAACAAACAGGACTGGATCTGGATCGCAAAATATGACAGTCCGCTCATATCTGCCAAGCAGATGCCAAGTGGTTTCATTAACTTTTATTGCCTCCGAGTAGTTGTTTCAACTCAAAAAAAGGTAAAGCATTTTCAATATTTGCAGGTGGATCGTAGCAGCTCGGTAAAATCCAACCGCTAAAAATACTGCCAGCGGCCTGCTTGTTCTACCAGAGGTGGCCACGGATCCGGAGTCCTGGAGTCGACCCCGGCAGGATTCTGTGTTTTTTCTTCGGAGCCGGATCCTGAGTTAAAATATTTTGAAAAAATCGGACCTGGACCTGGAGTCACTTTTCAATTTCAGCAGCAGTAGCAAGAGTCTGCATGGTCATTTGCGAAGTAAAACCATTGGTAATTTTCGGTTGTCTCGATTGCAGCCGGAGTCTGAACAGGAATCGGATTTTCAAATTTTAAAATTTTCCGGACCCGGATTTAAAATTTTTGGAACGGGAGCGGATTCAGCGTCTAAAATAACGGCTCCTTCCACCTCTACGTTCAATCTCAGCGGCCCGTCCAAATCCGGACCATTACTTGTGCTGGGTGTACGCTGTTTGTGACGTCACAACATGAAGTCACATTCACGTTTTCCAACCAACGTTTTGGCTGTATTTGATGCATATTATTCTGCACGCACTCTCCTTTGATTTTGTAGATCGATTTTGTAAGTAAGTGTATTATTTTTGCGACAAAACAACGGTTCGCACAGTCAATAGGTCACACAGCATTGCGTATAGTAACGCTAATGCAGAAACTATAGCATAATTTTAAGCAAACCTCTACACAAGCAACGAACATTTACTGGTTTATTTGTCACAAAGGATTGTTGAAAGACCATGAGGTCATCTCGTCTACGACCCCTTGTGTATCATTATATTGACTTCAAACAATAAACGCTCCATGATATCAGATTTGAGGAAAATGCAATCAACGTTACAACACAGCAATTCACAACTGCAAAAATATTAGACTGCGCACTAAGACATTCAGTGCGGATTGACTCATATAGGCTATGTGTCAGTAAAAGAAATGCGCCAGATGCGGATTGACACATTTAAGCTGGATGAACACGGCATGCATCGTGTGCATTTTTTGGGCGCATGCGTCTGATTTCGTGACGCCAAGTCCTTTTCTGATGCATCTGGTATGGTCTGAGTTCGAGTAGAAGTGAGTCAGAGCAGTGAGTCTGATGCATCAATATATTGACTCCGCATCCACTATGACTCCAAAAAGTTTTGTTCTGCATCCGCTCCTCCTCCGCAAATCATGGAAATATTCAAATCAGACTATGCCTTGACTCCGCAAAATTGCAAATACTACAGTAACATGTAAGCATGTTGTTTGACCGTTCTGCTCAATGTGAGGCAATATGCTATTTTGCTTCATGAGGCAAAATCTTGCTGGAGTTATTCTGCCTTTGGATGAACATGATTGGTTGAAGTGGTCACACGACAACTTCGGAACGTATGACCTGCTTTGTTGACCGTGACGTCTGCAATGGCTCAGTTGGGGATGCACGGATGAAAGTTGTCATGGTTTCAGTTCTGGCAAGCTGTTAGCGGCTTCTTGTTTGCATTGTGTGAACTGTGGTCTAAACCCTAATCACAAACCCTGTGCCCTTACACTACGCCCTAAACCAGTGGTTCCCAACCTGTGGCACGTGTACCTCAGGTACATTTCCCTATCTGAAGAGGTACATTTGTGGTAAAACTGCAACAAATTAACTTTAAGACAAAAACGAGGTCTCGCTTTGTAGTTCTAAAAATCCAAAAGTTGTAATAAAAATTCAGTGAATATTTGTTAGTTTACTCAGCCTTTTCATTAGCAGAAATTTCAGGGGCACATGATCATCTGTCGAAGTGCTGAAGGGGTAGGCCTCATGGTCAGATAAAGACTGGGAACTCCTAAAGGTAAAATAGCCCCAGCAGCATTTTTAACTCATGCGGCAAAAAGAGGCATTTGGAAGAAAGCAGTACTTAGTCCTTAACATAGATGCACGAGGCGGGGGGACGGGGGGGGCGGCCGCCCCCCTGGGCTTGAAAAATTTCAGGTCAAACACTGTTTTCAGGGCAAACGCAAGTTGTTCAAAATCCTGAATGATAAAATATATTTCAATACAGTGAAAAATTCCAGGGTAATTCTTTTTTCAGGACAAGCGCAAGTTGCTCAAAAATCCTGAATGTAAAAAGTATATGCAATACAATAAAAATTTTCAGGGCACACTCTGTTTTTCAGGGCAAGCGCAAGTTGCTCAAAAATCCTGAATGTAAAAAGTATATTCAATGCAGTGAAAAATTTTAGGGCAAACTCTGTTTTCAAGGCAAGCGCAAGTTGTAAAAAATCCTGAATGTAAAAAGTATATCCAATACAGTGAAAATTTTCAGGGCAAACTCCGTTTTTTCAGGGCAAGCACAAGTTGCTCAAAAATTGTGAACGGTGAAAAATTTTTCAATACAATGTGTATCCACTTGGGGGTGATCTGTGTAATTTGGACTAGTGTAGTTTGTAATCTGGACCAAAGTCGTGATTATTTATAGTGACTTTGATCTGGACCAAGCCCTCATTTTCTGTAAAAATCGAATAATCGGATGTCGGTAGTTCAACAGCTTAATATACAGTGGTGTGCAAATTAATTGGGACACTTCACAAAATTCAACAAATTTGTAGAAAATCGAATTTTTATTTTTATACTGTAAAAACAACATTTTCAATGGCTTAAATAATTTATGTGTCCTCCTTTGGCAATTATAAGCATAGCAACACGTGTGGGCATTGAATCCACCAAGTGGGAGCAGAGATTTTGCAGTTCCTCATCATGATACCAACCTGAAATATTCCCTCTATCAGCTTTGATTTGGTTGTGCAATCATAGTTTTGCAACCTTTTTTTATGATTGCCCACAAGTTTTCTATCGGATTGAGGTCTGGGGAATTGCTAGGCCACTCAAAAACACTTAACTTGCTATCTTTAAAAAGATTTTTTTGCATCATTTTTGATGTGTAGCACGGCGCCAGATCCTGTTGAAAAATGCCACCTCCTTCAGCAAAAGTAACTCGAATGGTTGGAAGCAGATATTTGGTAAAATTTCTTTGTATTTGATGGAATTCATCATTCCTTTGACAAGGATTAGCCTTCCCGTACCTTTAAAAGTAAAGCAGCCCCAAAACATCTTTTTCGCGGGGTCTTTTGACGCTTGGTCATTATGGCCACCTTGGAGGGGTTCTCCCTTACTTCTTCGTACATATTGAGACCGATATCCTTGAACTTCAAAATGACTTTCGTCAGAGAATATAACCCGTCTCCATTTTTGTTGATCCCATTTTTCTTGTTTTTTGCCCACTGCAGTCTTTTCTTTTTAATAACTGTTGTTAAAAGTTGCTTTTTCTTGGGCCTCCTGGCAATTCTTCCTCTTTCAATCAACATTCTTCTGATAGTTGATGAATGTGCATTCACCACAGCAGCTGAGAAATCTCTATTAAGGTCTACACTAGTTTTTCTCGGATCTTTAACGCTGTTTCTCATTATCATTTGGTCATCTCGAGCAGTCGTTTTTCTTTTTCTGCTGCATCTCCCCTGTCGCTGGATAGTGACGTCATCACTGTCATTTTCTCCTCCTAACAGCCCGGTCAACCGTGGGTTTGGTTATTCCTAACACCTTCCCGATCTCACTCACTGACTTCTTAGCATGTTCACTTAAAGACACAATTTGCGCTCGCTTTCTCAGAGTCAAATCCATTCTCAAAATAAGTGAATTATCAAAAGCAACAAAATACAAGAATGGTATTTTTAAAGTTGACTGCTAATAATTAAGCTGAAATATTCTAAATAAATGATCAAATCTGCAATACATATGACAGATTACTGTAGGAATGCATATAAATGCAAAACTAAATTGCATAAGAGCATAGAAATTTATATGCTTTGAACCAACCATCAAAAAAGATTAAAAAGTCCAAAAAAGTTGACTGTCCCAATTAATTTGCACACCACTGTATTAATTCGGTAACTCTTTCTTTGTTCGTTTTCGAGTTTGCGCTGGGTAGAGGTGCAAGGTGTTAAGATGATAGATTTTTTGATTAACAGGAATTTTAGAAGCGGACAGCATGGACGTGCAGATTGCTTGGCTCCTCTGAGTGCGCATCTTTAAGTGCCTTGCTCAAGCGCACAGCAGCGATAAAACAGGCAGGTTTAGGGAGTCAGACCCTTCGATCCAGAACCGTCGCTTTTAAAACACTGCAATGCATCATCGAAGTCGTGTACCTGTTTGCATCAGTAAAGCAATTACCGTAAAGCAGGGGTCACCAACCTTTTTGAAACCGCGAGCTACTTCTTGTGTACCGATTAATGCGGCGGGCTACTAGTTTGATACAAGTGTGTATTACACACTTCCGAAATAAAAATTTTGCTCAATTTACCTTCCATTATTTTAGTACTGGTGAAGACATTGATCATGCTAATGTTAGTTTTAGAACAGGCCTGCGGGCGACCTACGTGGTCCTTGCGGCGACCTGGTGTCCGCGGGCACGACGATAGTGACCCTTGCCGTAAAGTTTCTTGTCTGGGAGAACACAACAGGCAAGGAAATTCAACCCCTTGAGTTAACAAGCAAGTTAACTACAGAATTTGCCTATAACGGCACCTCTAGGGGATTGCATAAAGAACGTTATTTCCGAAATGACAATTTGACATTATAAGCGAATTGAAATGCATGTAAAAGTTGCCATCGGGACCAAACAAAATGTAACGTTATGGGCGAATTGACGCTCCAGACGAAGCCGTTATAAACAAAGTCAACTCTATAGAACACATTTACATAAGCTTTCAAGCCCCATTCGGATTAAACTAAAAAGTTATTTTCAGGGCAAACTGCTTATTTTTAGGGCAAATTGTTATTTTCAGGGCAAATTTTTCCACCCCCCAGTAAAATGCCTTCCCGTACGCTTATGGTCCTGAATCATTCCTTGGTCACCGATAACTTCCTGAAACTTTGAGGTACATTTCCTGGTGTAAATCTTAGTGGCCGTGTTTATAAAAAGTGAAGGAGTGCAACTTTATTTCAACTATTTTAGAGCTATTACGACTTTCGGTTGACGTCTACAAAATGTTACAGGCTATTTGCTTTCAAGTAGCGACTGTGTATTGATTGTGCTTGTTGACATAGTATGGGAACGTACAACCAGACATGGGGCGATTACAGCACAAATGTAATCGATTACGATTACTTACCATCTGCTCGATTACAATTACGAATAAACAAAATCACAATGGAATCGATTACGACTGCATTGAAAGAAATCACGATTACAATCACAATTACATTTGTCTTGAAACATCCTCAAGAAGAAAACAAAATCCATTTGCATAGTTTCATGTAAGTCTATTTTCAGACAACATACGATATGAATTAGTGCAATAAACGAAATTACTAATGTGTCAGGATCAAGCACCGAAAAAAAGAAAAAAACTGTGATTGGTTGCTGAGATGTTCGTGCAGTCAACAAACCAGTGGCGTAACTAAAGGTTTGAGCTAGAGGAGAAACGTAGCGGAAAGAGGCCCACTGGTCTCTGTAAGCAACCTACTAGTCAACACGCAGAAAAAAAACTTAAGAAATGATGGTGAATCCGAGTGTGGATGTCTATAAAATAAACCCAAATCAACGAAAAATACTCCGAAAAACGCAAAATGAACACACCATACTAAAAACCACTTAAAAGGATACTAAAACCAAAATATAAGCTAAGTGGGGGGGTTATATTTAGCTGGCCAGGGGAGTCAAACCGCCCCTCTTCTCTTCCGTCAATTGCTCCACTTTAAAATATTGATTAAACAAAAATAATAATTAATCAACGTTCAAAATTTTTGTCACTGTTGACAAACATCAACGCTTCAAATCTTTTATGGGGCAAACGACATCTATCAGGTTTAAACATTCGTCCAGCAACGCTGAAATTTCGTTTGTTAGTAATTTCAAAATTATTGACTATACTGCGGATTGCGATCGTCTGCAAGTAAACATAGCATTGTGCAGCTTTTAATCTGAAATGAAATGAACAGTGATGCCAATATAGCTGGGCATCTGCATACTGGACCAATAGTCAATGGTTAACAAAACCTCACAGATTTCCTTGAGTTTTTTTTTACCGGTATCTGGTGGATCACGGTTGACATGCTAGTTATCAGTGTTGTGGAACGGTACTATCGATTTGGATTAAAGTACCTTATTCCTCTGAAAAAAAAATTAATTTACTGTATATAAATTACTGTACTAATTATATACATAGTCTACTCCAGTACTTACATTCACCAGTTCACTCTGAATATGCATAAATGAAACGAACACCTCTCCTCGTAATGTTCCCCTTACCGCTATTCTGTTGCCGAAGTGTGAACCCGTTTTTAAGAAGAGTTCCTATTTTTGTTGCTGCGTCTCACTAGACTAGACTCACTAAGTTACTTGAGGCCAACAGGAAGGCTAGCTGGAACAAAGGGAGAATTAGCTAGAAACGCTGTGGTTGCCCCTGGACTGTCCGGATTTAAATCACATAGAGGGGTAAATATTCTCCCCTGAAACATAATCACAAAAACGATGATAAAGGAGGAAACTCAGCCATCACAACCGCGGTTCATCGTACAAGGATGCAGGGTGAAGATTTCCAAGTTTAATCGCGAAAGTAATCGTCGATTACGAGTGAATTGGCAATGTAATCGATTACGATTACGATTACATGTCATTTTTGGTCAGTTCAATCGATTACGATTACTAAAATACTGTAATCGATTGTAATCAATTACGATTGACGATTACGATTACCCCATGTTTTCTGCCATACACATTTTGCATAACATTTTTCTGTCGAAAGACAACTCTTTATCTGCTTGAAAAAACAACTTCAAGTGCACTACAGTAACATAAAATTGATTTTTCTTGGTTGGTGTAACTTCAGTCCACTGACTAACTGTTGGGCACCTTAACGCCAACGTGACAGTGCACTGACAAATTTATATCTGAAATACTATGACTTCAGATTGCTGAGCATATTATAACCACCACTCGCCTCATACCTCAACACTGGATGAACATTAGATAACTCTCGTCTACTGTTGAACAACAATGCTCAAGCGAATGATACAATTCTAAAGTGAGACACAAGCGACGGCTGTCAAAACCTTCCTTGTTTTGGTACTGCATAGCATTACTCTATAACACTATACAATAGTATATATAGGCCTATATTAACACGTAAAATGTAGTAGGTAGCAGAGATGAGCACGGATCAGGACTGGATCGGACTGAATCAGGATGGAAGCCCATTTCAGGACTGGATCGGACTGCAATTTTTTTGAAAATTGGCGGATCAGGTCTGGATCGGACTGACAAAATTTTTCTTGTATTTATGTGATTATTCTGAACATATGAAAAATTTTAGTTGTGATCCGATTTTACAGATTTGCTAAATCGGAGTGTATTTTGCCATGAATGGCAAAAGTTCTGCTGAGACAATTTTGCAATTCGAACTGTATCCACCTGTATGAACATATAACGTTGAGTTCTAGTAGCAAAGTGAACATAGTTGAGTGGTTAGCGTCTATACCTGCTGTGCAAGTGTTAGTTCATTCTGCTCTCGCCATTTGCTTTGGCTCAGAGTGAAGTGATAACACCTTTGATGGGAATGCTTTTTGTGTAGCCTACTTTTTTAAATGTTTAGGGTTTAGGGCAGTGGTTTTCAACCTGGGGGTTGTTTGCCTGTTTTCTGTGGGTCGCGAGAGCTTCTGGTATAATTGTTCATAAATTGCTTCTATATTTTGTATTTCGTACATGGAACCACTTTTTGCCGCACCCACAACAATGGGATTACCTGGCAGTAGCGCAGTCAATAATTTTGTTCTGAAAGGGCTAGTCAATGACGTCGTCAGTCATTGACGTTTTGCGTCCAACTGTTAGTGTTACTCCCGTTTATTTTTCTAACAGCTGAAAATTGATACAAAGCATCAGCAAAAAATCTGACAAGCTTTGTTTTGTGGCAGGCCATAGCCTCTTCGTTCTCATTCTGACTGCACTACTGTCACCTGGCATCATAATAGCCTACTTTTTCATTCAAAACTGTTTTGATTATGATGATTGATTATGACCATTTCAGTACTGTTGCATTCGGCAACACACGAATAACTTTGTGACCAAAGAATGTGCGTGTTTGGAAATTAGATATCTGATTGCGATCGCTAACTTGGGAGTTATTTTAGTTTCAATTCAATTCTAGTGCTGTGGAGTTATTTGCGGCGTATACGGCAGGGGTCTGCTTCACCGATACTGCCATGTGCATGAATTTAATAGCTTTTGTGCAGCATGGTGATATCCTACGTTATTTTTCAGTCATTGAGATTTTCTATTGTGCAAACACAATTGCATTTCATATGACTAACAGAAAAATTTCGGAAGGGGATTTATAGGTTAAATTGATTTGCAAATGAGTTGCTGCATGAAAAAGATGGAACACCACATTTTAGGATTTGCGTTTAGGGTTTAGCTTTAGGGATTGTTTTGGTTTTAAGTTTTAGGTTCAGCTTTTAGGTTTAGGTTTTGGGTTTAAGTTTGGAG
>Ga0210059_1005400_pt1 | contig 20591 bp, 14 predicted proteins | sample Ectturendosymbi2_FD_188042 | JGI IMG/M metagenome (GOLD analysis project Ga0210059, IMG submission 188042) | Ecteinascidia turbinata endosymbiont from Florida, USA - Sample 2 (SPAdes) (version 2) | ecosystem: Host-associated > Tunicates > Ascidians > Unclassified | place: Key West, Florida...
CTACAACATATTTTCAAGTTTTTTTGCTGTGGATGTTCTGTTCAGAACTTGTTCTTTCATTTTCTTGCGTTTATTTTGTCGTAACAGGTCATTTTATCCCTGTTTGAAGCCTTTCAATTTTACGCGCGAACCTCGCATCCACTGTAAAAAGTGCGTCTGGAAAAGTCGGGCTCACTTTACCTAGGTAATTAACTTGCATTAGTTTTTCCAAGCTATTTTTATGTTCTTGATCTTGAATCTTGAGTGGGATTATATACAAGCAGTGTTACTGTCAATTTTTGGGATATGCACTTTACAAAGATGTTTAAGCAGAGCAAACAAAGTTGTTACTAATCAATGCGAAATCTGAGTGATGTTTACTTTGATAGCCTACATAATAAAATATCAAATATGATATCAATACCAACCCTGCAGCATATTAGTTACAGTATGAGTATGCACTTGACTGTTTATGCCAGGGCATGCAAGACTATTTTATAAATAAAGGATATACTTACGGAACTGTTGCTGCTGAAAGTGAAAGACCTGCGACACCCCAAAATTACTGATTTTTTCATTTGAAATTACTGTGCTAAAGACAAATACATAGGCCATGTCATGCAGTATCAATAAATTTGTTAATATGAAGGAGAATCTATTTGAAAGAATTGAATCATGAATGTGCTCAGTTAAGCCTTAAGGTGATTTTTATCAATATCCTACTGTTTAGAGAGGTTCAGGTTGCCTGCAAAAGGCGGAGCTATGCAAATAGCGGAGCTTGGTTGCGGAGGTTTGAGGACGCAACCGGAGTCGTTAAAACTGATATTTTTCGTTGAGCAGTGAGAAGGAAACCGTAGCAAAAATAATTTTACTGCAAAAGGTGATGTCATGTTACACTACGGAAAAAAAGTCTATTTTGAAGTTTTATAATTTTTGGTTATCTGAGTTTCACAACTTAGTCAACTGTTCGAGGACAAAAAAATAGGTTTCAACTGTTGTAAATGTATAAAATTTTCTATGTATTCCATGTTTGGGAGAAACGTATATTAAGTTGCAATGACACAATATTTTTCCTTCACTTTTTTCCTTTTTTTGATTGTGCAACGCAACTTTTTTCCACTCCGGTTACGTCATCAAACCTCCGCAACCAAGCTCCGCTATTTACGGAGCTCTGCCTTTTCCAGACAACCTTTAGATATCATCAGGCTTGAAAAAGCATCTTTGGATAATCTGGATGAAGTTTTTTTATACTGTAATTCAAATGAGGGTTAACTGAGGTTTGTTGTATATTAGGCAAGTTCAAGTTGCGGTGTAAAGACACATATGCAATATTCATTTACATACGAGTAGCCTACAGATGATGGTGGACAATCAAAGTATTTTGAATTGCATCTAATCTATCACAGTGGTTCTCAACCTTTTTTGAACTAGGCCCCACTTTTATCTTCACAAAAATCTCAGGCCCCACCTGAACTACTAGTCTACATGTCAAAGGTGCCCTGTGAAAGGCGGAGCTCCATAAATAGCGGAGCTTGGTTGCGGAGGTTTGATGACGTAACCGGAGTTGCTAAAACCGGTATATTGCGTTGAGCAATGAGAATTTAACGGTAGTAAAAATAAGGTAGTGTTTATTTTACTGGCGATATTCTGGTGGCAACATATCTGCTGGAACTATTGTGCCAGCAGTCGAAGATTTGGTCTTGTGGCATGATGCAATACAAAGAAAAAGGTCACTTTGTCAGGAAAATGCTGTCCTGCTCATGGTGTTGTATAATGGTTAGTTACTGCTGCTATGCCAATGGTTTGCAGTTCGACTCTCGCTTTGCCGACTTTCGTTTTGTTTTTTTCTTTGCTTTTTTCTAGGCTCCGCTTAGGTGTTAACTTTAGGGGTTAGTGTTGTTAGGTTAGGATTAGGGTTAGGTTAGCGCTACCTTAGTGTTAGGTTAGAGTTATTAGGTTAGTGTTAGCTTAACATTAGGTTAGCGTAGTGTTAGGTTGGGGATAGGTTAGCTTAGCATTAGGTTAGGGATAGGTTAGGTTAGGATAAAGGTTATCCTAGAGCTACAGTTAAGGTTAGGTTGTAGGTTTATCTTTTAGTTATTTACTTCCTTTCTACCAAGCCTTTTGCTGCTACCATCCTGGCGGCAAAATAGACACTGCCTAAAAATAATTGTACTGCAGAAGGTGATAGTACACTACGGTAAAAAAAGTCCATTTGAAGTTTGATAAGTTTTGGTTATCTGAGTTTCACAACGGTTCGGGGAAAAAAACTAAGTTTCAACAGTGGTGAATGTATAAAATTTTTAAACATCGCAAACTTCCATGCGTTTCATGTTTGGGGTAACGCATATTGAATTGTAATTATACAACATTTTTCCTTCACTTTTTTTCGTTTTTTTGCTTTTGCAATGCAACTTTTTTCCACTCCGGTTACGTCATCAAACCTCCACAACCAAGCTCCGCCTTTTACGGGGCACCCATGTCAAATGTATTTGTTTTTGCTCTGTCACTACTTCGTGATATGAATTGTAATGCACAAAGTTTACTCAAATTTATTGCGATGCTCAATCACATGGTTAAATTAAATCTCTGCACTTTATCCTGGTTACATATCTGTTTGATTCGAGGTTCCATTTTAGTCAGTTTCAGTCTTGAATCACCATCACCACGTTTGGTGACTTCTAGTTGATTTCTTTTAGCACACAGCAAATCCGCAACAACATTATAACCAGGGCTACCATACTGTCCTTATTTGTAAGATTTGTCCTTTGTACGAAGGTGACTGTCTTCGAAAACTTCATTGTACTTATTTTTAAGAAATGTCTAAGTTTGCTACAATTATTTTTATTTGCTCACAAAAGGCAAGAATACAATTTCGTACATGCAAAGTGTAGTAGGGTGGGAACTGCGTTCCTCCACCTTTTTCATGGTTTGCTTTAAAATAACTTTGAAGCTGTTTTAAAATGGCTAATTTTTTGGGTGCTTTCCCACACCTATTTTACTAGCACTACATCCCTGCATACATGACTTTTACACTTACACTTACGCTGACGTTTGAATAAAAAATATGCCAATAATTATCGTTTTATTCTGGTCATCTTTATTTTCGAGTCCAACTCAATGGTAGCCTTGGCTATAACCCCACATTTGACCAAAGATGATGGAAAACTTATCAGTTTTTGTCTTGCCGAAGTAGGCTACTCGAGCAAGGGCATTTCTTTTCACATTCCTCGGACAGCGACATCACATGGTTCCGTTGATCTTGAAAAGTGTTTTCACGACTTCATTTTGCTGTAACTCACATACATCCTGTTGCCATTGCCCTGATACTGCAGATAAATCTACTAAAAGTGGTTGAGTCAACCAAGAATGGAACTCCATTGCTTTCAACTCATAAAATCTTTCATAGAAGTCATCTATCAGCTTTTTCACGTGTGCAGCAATAATTGTATTTGCCTACATAGTGTTATCACATTCTTTCAACCAAGAAAATTGGACATAGCTTTTTGACAAAATATTGCTTCTGCGCTGAAAAATATCAGAAATCGAAATATCTTTGCTTTTGCATTGCAAGCTGTTGCATTGGCTTATTGGAGCTGCTTGTTTGAAGAACAAACTTTCTTGAAAGTATCTGCTATTAGCTCATAGCTTGTCAGTAGCACTAGCATCATTTCAGATTTATCCTTCACAACTCACTGAGTGGCTCAAATAGTTCCATAAATCTTTTTAGGCAGTTTCCCTTTAATAGCCACCTTACTGTGGTGTGTAAGGTGCAGCAATCGCCTGTGATCAGTGGCGTAACTTACAGGGGGTAGGGGTGTGAACCACTCCTTGGCAAGATAAATCTATAATATAGGCCCAGTTTAGTTTATATTTTGGCATTTAGTGTACTTTTAGTTTTCAGTATATTGTTTTTTCATTTTTTGGAGTCTTTTCCACTGATTTTAGGTTTTAGTATAGACATTCTTCACATACAGATTCATTATCATGTCTCAATCTTTACTGAGTGTGGGTTGGTGGGCTCCCTTCAGCTAAGATTTCCCCTTGGCTCAAAACTCTAGTTATACCAATGCCTATGATATGCATGATTAGCCTCACAAAATCTCTGAAACAGACGTTCTGCTTTGGCGGTTGCTTTGGTGGAATTGATACATTTGATCACAGAATAGAGTATTTCGTGACCTAGTATAAAACAAATGCATAAATCTTTGTTCAAGTTCTTTCTAAGCTCAGACATTACATTCTCACCAGTTCCTTAACTATTTTATTTTCTGGTCCATTCATGCCTGAAATATACAATAACTAAGGGATCAGTTTCACCATTCTTATACCTGCACATATATATGCAATCCAAAATATATTGTTAGATTAGTGTAATCAAATCTGATGCATAGAGATCCAGTAATGAAAAGTTGTATAGAGATCTTGAATTATTGTGCTAAACCTTGAAGAACATTTGCAAATTAGAAAGGGCTAAAATGATGCATAAATTTTATAAGTACACGTAAGATTTTTGCACTGAAGTAATGAAAATTTGGGCTGATACTGATGTTTTTTATAAGATATAAGAAGTTTTTTAGTCTGGTACTGATATTTTTCATTGCCAGTAACTGATGCTGAAACTAGCATTTTTGCACTGAGCAAACTATAGTTAAATGACTTTACAATGCATATTAAACAAACTCACAAGAAAGGGGGAATACTTTACAAGTAAAGAAATTTGCAGACATGTTTGCATTTTTTGAAAATAATGACTGATCATCAAAATTTAACAATTTTCGTATGATGATTGAATTATGAAATTTTCGTATTATGATTATGATGGGTTTTCAGAAACAAGTGTTTTTTTCATCATTAGAAAAGATTGATGACAAAACAGTTCTTTGCTACCTGTGAAATCTTTAAAGCAGGTGTGTCAAACTCATTTGGCGCTGTGGGCCATATTTATGGACATAGATTTTGCACGGGTCAGACAAATTTCGCACATAATGATATAATCGATATTTTCATCACTGTTTATTCATAGCACTGCAACTCGAAGAAACTTGACATCCTTTGGCAGTTACAAGCATGTCAATATCTGGTACCAAAGATTGTACAGTTGCAACTTTTAACATGGAGTTGAGATGCGCAATCGTCAATTGAGATCGGACTTGTCTACGTTTGAGACTTGTTTAATTTCATCGTAGAGAACAGTTGTTCGTAGACATAAGTACTAGTGAACATTGACATGGTCTTCAATGTTGGTCCAACATGTTGATAAAACATTTTGATGTCAACATTTTCAAATTTACCTTTAAGAACACTGTTGCTCTATAACACAATTAGTTCCATTTGATACTTTGGTGGCACCTTTTCAGCAATACCAGAAAAAGGGTTATTAAAAATAACAAAATCAGTTCCCATATTTTTAAATCAGAAAATCTTTCTTTGAAAACGTTGGAAATTATTCAAATCCACATGGAATCTACATAAACTCTTGCTTTTGAACTGAAGAAGTTGTTACCGTTGCTTTACCATAATTATTAACACGTTGAAAGCCGGTCTATGATATATTCGTACTTTGAATTCGGCCTAAAAAACAGCAATTTTTGGTTGCCTTACCAACGCCTTAGCTCCTCCGCCAATTGCGCTAGAGAGCTGTTCAATGGCTCAAACGGATCGGCCAGTCTAGTAGATTGCATTCGAAAAAAAATTTTTTGCCTGGGGGGTGCGGGTTTCTTGTGAGTGACATAAGTGGAGGACTTTTAGGCCACCTTGGCCCACTTTGCCTGGCCCTGGGTGCCAACCGTTAAGTGGTAGTATTTCGCTGAAGTTTTTAATGGAAACTAGGCTACAATCCAAGTCTTTTGATACTTTGGATGACCTGCTGGGGTTTTGGGTTCAAAAGTTGTGATGTAAGTTAGTAAAAATATTTGACTAATTAGTTAATTAATTAATTTGTTTATTTTAGATCATAACTTTTGAACCAGAAACGCTAGAAAGTCGATCAAAGGCTCAAAAGACTCGGACTCGTCTAGTTACCAATGAAAACTTCAGCGAAACACTTTGGCCTAGTGGTTGGGCCTAGGCCAGGCAACATGAGCCAAAATGACCCTAACACTACTTCACTTACGATGTCACTCACAAAAAACCCGCACCCCCTAGGCAAAAATTTTTTTTTCGAGTGCAATCTACTAGACTGGCTGATCCGTTGGAGCCGTTGAACAGCTCTCTAGCGCAATTGGCGGAGGAGCTAGGATGTTGGTAAGGCAACTGAAAACTGCTGTTTTTTTTGCGAAAATTGCCAAAATCACCCAGACGCCAAAGAGTTAAGTGTTACTCACACATTATGACTATAAACAAAAAATGCAACTGGTAAACCTTATGCAAGCGCAAAACTGGCATGACACAGGCCACAAAACCAGGCATTGTGGGCTGGATTTGACCCGCAGGCTGCTAGTTTGACACCCCTGCTTTAAAGGTTAAGAAGTTGTAGCCATCTGCTATGATTGTTTCAACTGAATTTGCTTAGTGAACAAGAAACATTGAAAACATAAAAAGTCTTTATGACATCATGAAAAACGTAAATAATGCTGTATAAACTCTGCTATTTCATTTGTCTCACACAGGCCTCATGCCATTTCAGACTGAACTTAGGAGCACCTAATTAGGACCACTACTGTTAAGTTAGTCTACATTTCAAAGCTTTAAGTATAGGTTAAAATGAGTTTGAGTAACAGAAACACTTCATCATGAGTGTTTTTTCATAGAGAGTTGAAAAAGAACTACTTTTTTTTGCAACATTGGACCTTGGTTTCCACTGTTTGCACTCCACAAACAATGAAATACTTGAAAATCTTGTATGTTTTTATCAAAATTAAAATGAGAAAAGGTTAGAATAGCAATTGAATAAAAATACTATTTATTTTTGCAGATACAGGTTAATTTAAATTTTGAAAGCGGTTGCTAGGTTGTTATTAATCAAATTAGATTGTCCACGTTACACTGATTAGATTTTTAACTGTTTATACCAAAGTTTGGTTTACATCATTATCATTTTTGTCAATGATCTATACAGTGCTTTATCACTATGACGTCCTGTCTAAAATTGCTTTGTTGCAGGCATTTACTTGGTTCATCTTTAGCAAGTATTACTGATAGATTAACTTGTGGCAGTTGCTGAGACTTTGGGATACATATGTCAATAACATGCTGTGGCATTACAGTATATTAATTGCTGCCAAGTTTTTGCTTGTTGGGAGTCGTGAGTTACCAGAATGCTCCAAGGTTAGTGTTTATTCTTTTTGTTTATGGTTCATTGTTTGTTCCTGCATGTGTTTCTGATATTTTCTGAGCAATCAGGATCTTATCTCTGAAAGATATTTATTAGTGGCAGTGATTTCACAAGATGTCATTATTAACTGTGTATGTTACAGATGGTTAAGTTGCTTTGTTTTGATGATAGTTGCATTCTCTCGTGTTGTATTTACATGTTGCTGTATTGCAATTGCATTTTATCTCCATGTTGGTATATTGCAAAATCACATTTTGCTGTTGCACTGTATCTACATGTTTAGTGTACATTGCAATAAGCATTTAGTATACCAACAAATAAAGCTTGAATTGTCATACCATGATTTCATTATTCCTGCAGGATTTCTGAAAGTGATGCGACAGCTTTTTGATGTAAACGCTGTGTGTAAAAGTTAAATATTTTTGTACAACAGCTTCTTTACAAATATGAATGCTACTAAGCAGGAAATGATAAAGAATATTTTCAATAATATGTTTTATGTATATGCATAATGTTTATATTTTCTCAAAAGATTCTGATTTGAATAGGTTTTATTGGTTAAGTATTTGAAAAAAGATTTTGTAGAAAAAATTTTGTTGGTGTTTTTGACCATACCATTAAGGCCTCATTTGAATATCACAAAATTAGTAAAATCGTTAAAATCTAAGAATGCAACAGCAATGCAATATTGGAAAATAATGGATTTTGTGAAGATTTGCATGCAAATATTGGTGTGTTGCTACATAAGAATTCTTTTTGCCAAGTTATGCTTGCTGAACAGCTGCAAAATATGTACCACAGCCATTTGCAGAAAGTGCAATTAAGTTTATAGAAACTTATTGTTACTACTTAGCTATTTTTAATTTTTTTAGATGACTGGGCAGGTGCTTTGAAATAAAAGCTTAACAACATACCTGATGCAAAATGATAAGATAGAATGTATTTTTTAACTGCTTAGCTGCTTGCTTTTGTGTGTGCTATCAACTTCAGTTGTTTTTTACATATTAATATGAGATTTGCTGCACTCCAGGATCAAAGAATGTTCACCTATACGGAATGTGATTTAAATGGTGGACGATGGAGAGTGCAAGTTCCTCAAGATCCAACAGTATGTCAAATTGCTGAACCAGATGCTCCTAAGCGTGGGAAAGATTGCGGTATGATTTTCTAATGCTACTGATTGATTCCTTCTGTAAAACACTGTGAAAATGACATTATTTGAAACTACTTGCATTGATATTATTTTTTTCAAATTAGAAAATAAACTTCAACAGTAATTCACTTGACTTGACACCAAAATATTGCCATACCCATGGCCGTCCACAGGGGGGTCAAAATGGGCATTTACCTCCCGTGGAAATTGAGATTAAGAAGCAAAAATTTCTTGAAAACGTGAAATCAGAAGTTTAATTCCAATTAGTTGGGTTAATCCTTGCGATGACAGTTTTCCAGTGTAGCACTCATACTGCACAAGAGCCAGGTTCACTGTTCTTGTGTCATGCAGTGATGAGCTTGCAGTTCACTCATGTCTGCTCATTTGCCTGCAGAGGCAGAGCGGATTGTTCTACTGTTAGTTCTTATTGCATAACAATAATATGGCTTCAAATCTTCAAAGGTTTGCTTCAGGCTACGATAGGCATTTTGTTGCATGTGACTGTTGAACGTAGACATCTTGGCAGGTAATGCAGCGAGACAGCAACTGCTGATAGTAGTAAGTCACGTAGGTTTATATCAGGGTTCTCAAACTCAACTTTGTTCCAGGGTCAAATGAGGACTTATAAAGTAACCCCAGGGCCACATAAATGACACTGACGCAACAATGGCAGTACCTGAACCTTACTAGAAACATCTTATTTCCTGCAAAAGGTATTGTGAGTTACAGGCAAATCATTTCTAGCCATCTCTACGTTCGTTTAAACTTTGAAAGGAACTTCTTCACTCACTGACTGAGCACTTTTAAACACCGGCGAATAAACTAAATAACGTATATAAATGGTAATTATTTGAAAATTCCCAAAAAACGTGGGTCACACAAAGCACCTTCGCCGGTCACTGCTGCCTACGAGCCACGTGTTTGAGACCCCTGTTTTATGCTACGTATGTGTAATGAAGCATGAGTGAAAAAGAAGCATTGTTGCCAACGTACTGCGTATTTTCCAGCCAATGCTTCCCCTAAAGTGCGCAACTGTGCAGACCATTTGTGCAGTGAAATCTCATCTCGTGCACTTGCAAAATTCCAAAACATTGAAAAAACACGAAAACAAGAATTAAGCTGTATAATAAATAACTAAATAACAAATAAATAACTAATACCATAATAAATAAATAATAACTAACCAATTATATAAATAACTAACCAATTTTCTGGAACAAACACAAAAGTGCTAGTTTTGATATCAGCATCTTGTAATGCAGGGGCCACCAACCTTTTTGAAACTGCGAGCTACTTCTTGTGTATCAATTAATGCAAGGGGCTACTAGTTTGATATACACTTCTGAAATAAAAGTTTTGCTCAATTTACTGTCAATTATCTCAGTATTGATATTTATTAATGTGAAGGCATTGATCATGCTAATGTCATTTTTAGAACAGGCTCACGGGTGACCTACATGGTCATTGCAGGCGACCTGGTGCCTGCAGGCACCACGTTGCTGACCCCTGCTGTAATGTATGTTGTAGCAATTTTACGCTCATTCAAAATAATTAAGCTCTAGAGCTATAAGTGTAATGCCACTCCAGAATGGCGTCGTGTGTCAAACGTTGATTCAGTGGTAGCGAAATCCGTTTTTAACCCATCCGACCTGTAGAACGACCTGATCTGTAGAACAACCTTCCAGCTGTGCTAAAAGTTTGTTGAGTGAGCATTGTATGCATGCATTTGTTTAGGTGCGAGTGTGCAATTGCCAAAGTGAGCTTGTCAGTGAACTCTGGTTTGGGTGTGAGTTGAGCATTTTTGAATGGCACTACATTCCAGAATGGCATTTGGAATGCAATGTCATTTCGATTGGTAACCCAGTAAGGCAACCACTAACCAAAGCAGTCATACAGACAGTTATTAACACTTTGGCGTCCGGCCTGTTTCAGAAATTCTTGCGCCAAAACTACCGGATCGCACGTGGCTTTGTGCGCATGTAACTCAGGTGCCAAAAGTGGTAGAGTGCTGTTCAAAGGCGCAAAAGACGCGGCAAGTCTTCTAGTCTGCACTCAAAACAATTTTTTTGGTTGGGAGATGCGGATGTTTTGTGAGTGACATCATAAGTGGAGGACTTTCAAGCCACCTTGGCCACTTCACCTGGCCCAGAGCGCAAACGGTTAGATGGTAGTATTTCGCTGAAGTTCTTATTGGAAACTAGGGTACAATCTGAGTCTTTTGATACTTTGACTTTCTAGGGTTTCGGGTTCAAAAGTTATGATCTAAAGTAATAAAAATATTTGACAAATTAGATAATTAATTTGCTAATTTTAGATCATAACTTTTGAACCAGAAATGCTAGAAAGTCGATCAAAGGCTCAAAAGACTTGGACTCGAGCCTGGTTTCCAATGAAAACTTCAGCGATATACTTTGGCCTAGTAGTTGGGCCCTAGGCCAGGTAACATGAGCCAAAATGACCCAAAAACTACTTCACTTATGACATCACTCACAAAAAATCCGCAACTCCCAACCAAAAATTTTTTTTAGAATGCATAATAGAAGACTGGCCGATCCGTTTGAGCCCTTGAACAGCTCTCTAGCGCAATCAGTGGAGGAGCTACGGCATTGGTAAGGCAACCGAAAACTGCTAGTTTTAAGCCGAAATCCAGGTATGATATATTCATAGACCAGCTCTCAAAGTGTTAACAATCTGAATGTATTCAAAAGCTTCCAGCTGATGCTATTGCCACCGTCCCCTCTGCTATCTAACACAGTGAAGTTTGCTCGCATAAACGCACATAGTTTTAAGGCTGTGTTAGCCTCAATATCCTCTGACTACATGTGTCCTTATTACATAAATATTAACACTTTGGCACCAGGGAGGATTCGGGGAAATCTGCACCCCACAACCAAAAATTTTTTTCGAGTGCAATCTACTAGACTGGCTGATCCGTTTGAGTCCTTGAACAGCTGTCTAGCGCAATCGGCAGAGAGCTATGGCGTTGGTAAGGCAACCGAAAACTGCTGTTTTTTAGGCCGAAATCAAAGTATGAATATATCGTATGCCGGCTCTCAAAGTGTTAAAAGTAACAGCTTTCCACCACCATTACGAGTGTACCACATGTGACCAGGTTCACCACAAAAGTCAGACCTCATCTCAAACAAAGCCAAAATAAACCAGATAGCAGTCGTAAGACATACAGGCTACACATACAGTAAAACATGCATAACCAAACAAAAATAGATAATAAAACTCGTCAGAAACATCGATAAAATGCAACTCAGATTTTTATAAGCAATTTCTTTCCCCGCAAATACACTGTCATACATTTGTTTCTTATTAAATACATCAAAAAATTTTAGGGCAACAGTAAAATCTTTGCAATATTCTTTACACCCTGCATGGTCATAGACTCTCGTCAGAAGAGATTTGTAATGAATATGCAGCTCAGACAATGTTTTGCCAGAGCCAAGTCTTTCTGACTAAAATAATAAAAAAGAAAAAGACAGATTTTGACTGGTATTTTTAAATTTCAAAAAACGCCAAGTGCATCAAAAAAACTTGAATTTCAAAATTTGGTTTAAAAACTGCCAAATTGGCAACCCGTTGCGTCACAAAGTCAGGTATTGGACCACCGTGACTGAGCGATGAAATTCATACAGTCTGCTTTATGGTTTTCTTGCAATTCTTAGCATATTATCTGGTTTTGCTTGACTTGCAGCTGATTAATTTCCCGTGAGCATGTACGATTTCCCGGGAAGCTCCTTCCTGATTTCCACACTTTTTACAGCCCTGACCATAACTATTCGTTACTGCATGTGGTGATCCAGTTAGTTTGCAGAAATGACTGACAAACAGCATGCTAATGTTTTGAGTGCTTTTTATGCTTTTAAGCAGAATGTAGTTGATCTATGAGATTACTTCAATACTACAAATACATTGTAAGCTAGATATACACAAAGACGTTCACAGATTTTCAGACAGCAACAGAAGGCTATAACTTCCAGGTATGATCGGGAATGATTTTTCAATGCTTCTGCATCAAACTTGTGTTATCAATTTTGGATTTTATTCCAGTTAATAAAAGCCAATATTGAAAAAGCAATACAATAGAAGCAGACTTTAGTAAACTGCTAATGTAAAGCCACCATCTTCTTGATGCAGTAGTACTTGATATCAGGGCTGTGTAGTGTAGCCAGAACTCAAATTTCCGTCTCCAGCATCTAAAAGTTTTGGGTTCTGGCTTAATTGATTTGGTCCATTGAGAACTGAAAAGCGTTGCACTTCTATTTGTACAACTCACTTTTCCCACAAACTAGGGCTATGGAACCAGAAGCCAAATCTCAGGCCCCAGCTTTGACTCCATCTGAAAATTATCGGCTCCAGACATTAAAAATTGCTTGGGCTCTGGCTCCACAGACTTGCTTGACATGCACCGCAGCTCTACTGTAAACTTGACTTGAAAGCTCTTCGCAAAAATGTTGAGAATTAAAATCAAATCTTGTTCAATGGTCAACTTAATTCTTGTGTTTGCTAACAATGAACAAGTTAGACGATTGACCGATTTGTCATCCTGTTGCATTGTTTCTTGAAAAATACCCTTACCGGTTGTTTTCTTTCCAATCATGCAAATGGTTATTTTTTTCCAGCAGTTGTAATCTTTGCACCCTCCTTAAAATAGTTGTGGTAATTGCAGATACCCCATTAAATGATATATATGTGATATGTCTTGTTTTATAGGCTTTTCATGTGACGCGGGCTATTATTTGGACTTGAAGTCCCAGATATGTATGCAGTGTCAACCTGGAACTTTCTCTTTGGGTAGTGGTGTTCGTTTTGATGAATGGGACAAACTACCTGATGGATTTACAGTTAACGCAGAAACTGTAACATTTTCCCAGTATGGCTACCATTCAAAAGTGGATAACTGCAGCAAGTAAATTCACACATATGAACTTTTCAGAAAATGCAATTTCATTGTAAATGGTTGTGTTTATGTGAAGTACTTGCATAAGGTAAATTTTGACATTAATAGGTGGAATCGTTTGCCTTTGGATTTTTTTTTTTTTGTGTAGAAATTCAATGTACTCCATCTCCAGACAATGCCATTTCCACCTTTGCGATCTCATCAGTGTATATCTAATTTCCATGCTGTTAGTTAAGGCAGAGGTTACTGCTTCCAAAGTCCATTGTAATATATGTTGCTCATTAGTACAAATTCAGTGAAGTCAAGCAGAGTCTGAGCATAAATTGAAAGGCTTGATTGCTTGTTTTATTCGTTGTAATGACTTTTTTCCAGCTTACTTGGAATTACGTTAATTATTTTCAAGAAAATTTGTTAGTAGCCTACTTGCTGTTGAAAATTTTAAATGTAAACCTATCATTGGAAAGACTGAATTGTTTGCTGCATATCAAGGACTTCAGTTAGTTTTGGTTAACCTACAGTGCCATGTCAGTTAATTTCAAGGTATTGTATGTGCTATATGCTTGTCATCAGGTCTACATGGAAGCCTGCTAGAGAATATATTATTTCAAATGACGATGATTGTTCAAGTTCTTTGAGTTACTCAGTCCACCTTGACCGCGATGGTTATGTGAAGTTCTCCTATCAATCTGCCGACACTGATGTTATGTTTCACTTCTACGTAAGCAGACTTTGTGCTTTGTGTGATGCACTCAATAGTTAAATGACTATAACTACTATAGCAAGTTATTGTGTTGTTCACAAGATGTTACTAGTTTTGTCAATGTGTTGTAATACTAAATATCTTATCATTATTTCACACAAAAAACACCAACATTTGTTGATGTCTGTTCAGAGGCGGTACAGCAAAAGCAACATTGTCGCTTTGTTAAATTAGCAATTAAACTCATGAGAATATGCCATAGTTGCTTATTAGAAGTGTGTGTAAGTCAAATACTCCGGTGTGAACCACCGTGCTCCGAGTGCGACATAAACCTACGAAGATGAGTTGGGCGGCAAATCATGTGGTCACGCGTGTTTACCAAGCGTTGCTTTTACACCACGGTTTTGATATGAGGATGATACTGGTGGTCGTCGGTTGAATTTTATGATGTCCAAACACAGGTCAGACCGGAGGAGGGAAAGTTTATACGCCACTTCTTAACCGTCAGCACACCCTACTCCTACCGATGCCATTTAAATAATCAATCTTTTACGTCCACCACGTTTGATGTGAGCATCGCAAACACCAACCACCTTTTGGCGAAATGCTATTATTAACGATGGTCGCACGAACACTAAGCGCCAGTTGGAATCGGATTGCCAACGAGAGATGCCGGTTGTGACGTATGCAGTTACGGCGGATGTTGAGTTTTGTACGGCAAGAGCGAGTAGGTTTTTGCCGATGCCAGTGGACAGTGTTTCTAACGGCGTTTTGAAAGACCGTGACCGTTTCAAGATTTTCCAACCGTGTCTTAAAATGCAGTGGAACCTCTCTGTGTAACTACCGCCAAAATACACTAAAACCATCTCGGTATTCAGATGAAGTGACTGCGGTCTCTCAAAAACGGTCACCAAGGTCAAACCTTACAAAACCTACTTGTTGAATAGGGTACGTGGTCGGTAGCAAGCAGAAATTGTCAACGCGCACTTGACATTCCAGTGTAAGCACGTTGATGCGTTGTGTTGCAATCCAGTATTGATTTTCTGTTCGCAGGTTCAAAATTCTCAATGTCAAACATACCATGATTCGAGAAAAAATATTTTTTTGAATACGACTGGACCTGAATGGAGATTGTGGAAGGTGTGCATTACAAAGATCTTTATCGATCGGATGTGTTTCCTTTACCTCGTGCATATTATGGAAGCGTTGTTAATCTGTTGTCATTCGTTTTGGAGTTTGTGACCTGAAAATATGGCCGGAAAAGCAATAAATCTGGACCGGTTTTAACAAATCTTTTGATTCTATTTCCGAAAACTTCGGTGTACTTCAGCACTTGCCCTGCTTTAATATATGTTGTATAGAAGTCTTAATAGGTAGTTTCTGCAGCTGTTGTCTTTGGTTTCCTGATTTGACGATTGGCAGCATCCTTCAAAAAGTATGATAGCCATTCTCAAGCCATCAAGCATGCCTATTTCTTGGTCGATATTGGTTGAGCATTGCACCATCTTGTGTAAGCTGCGTGAACTGCGCTTCTGGACGGAAATATGCAAAATTTAAAACTGGAATCTCCGTTACGATGAGCTACTTTTAAAAGTTGAAAGTGTTTTTTGACTGTTTGCTTTGTTTCAGGTGCCTTTGCCATCAGGCTTGAATGTGCTGTACTGGAAAACTACTGGCATTTTGTTGGGTAATAGACGCAAGGTAGACCCTGTGAAGATCAGAAGCATCGAAATAACAGGTGGAACACTTGTACGAGCAGATTTGTTTTCAGCTAGCCAAGTCGTTTTTTTTGTAATTTTAAATCAGAAAAAGGGAGAACAACTTCTACCGTTGCAGGCGTCTCGTACACGACCGAGTGCCACAAGTGCCGTCCCGGGTTTTACGCGTCGGGAAATTCGTCAAACTGGTGCGAGATCTGTCCTGCCGACACGATGAGCGGCGTCGGGGCGTCGCACTGCACGCCGTGCGACAAAGACCGGCAATTCGCGCCGCAAGCGTCCGCCAACTGCCTCTTGCGACCGCCCTGCGAGGCGAAAGACTACTTCGCCACTCATTCGCCGTGCAGCGTTAACAAAACGGTCGGCTGACTTCTGGCTTTGCAACCGATCGTCGTCGTCGGGGCGCGGGTTTTGAGCGATGGTGTTCTTGTTGCAGACGAAAGTTACGTACAAGTGGATTGAACCGAAAGTCTGTCTTGAGTCCTTGTCGGCCTCTGTCAGTCTGCCGCCTTCAGGACAGGAGAAGTCTTGCGCTCCATGCAACCCGGGCCACGCTCCGTCCAAACACAAGTGCATAGCTTGCTCCTCGAATACGTTTTCCGACGGCGCTTCTGGTAAGTTGCATGCTTAGTGGAGGATTGCAGCTTTCGTCTGTCTATGCCATGGTGTGTGAAAAGGATGGTTTTTGAAAAACGTTCTGTCAATAGTACCGAAGGTAGAAATCCTCAGCGCTTCGAGTTGCACAAGGCTCTGATGAGACAACTGTAATCAAGTTATGGCCAAAAGCGTTGATGCTTTGAACGTGCATGAGTTGCTTAGTGTGACCTTTCACGCCACAGCTTTGTTAAATTTTATGTTCCGCCAATTTATTGAAGTTTCGTGTTTTTGCATGAAGCACCAAATAGGACCTTCGGGTTGTTAGCGTTTGCTACGTTATGCACAGAGTGTCAAGTTAAAGCAAACGTGCTTGACTAATTTTTGTCTTTTTTTTTTCATTCGAAAAAATGCGATTCAATACTCTATTTTCTTAACTCACAACGCCTGTGATGTAAAAACTTGTAAACTGCAATGGCGAAATATATCCTTTAATACATGATTTCGAAGCCTCTGCGGTGAAGTTTAAGCTGGAATCAGTCGTCCAATTTTTCCAGCACCACAATCCCCTCTATAAGCTCGTTTTTTTAAATGCTGCTAATACGATACGTACCAGTTGCCCGCGTCGCAGCGAGCGAATTACTCAAACAAGGTTAAAGAATTCGGTTGAGTTAACGGCCCGGTACTTGCGGCTTGTTGGAGGTTCACAAGCTGAACTCCACGTCGTGCTTGCCGCGTGCCAGGCATGCCCAGCGCTGCGAGTTTTTCTTCCACCACGACGTTCTGATCAAGTTACTTACCTCCGAACGTCAGAATTTATTAAGCTGGGTAAATTTGACTGATTCGTTTCTTGCAGACTGCACGTCGTGCCCACCTAGCACTTCTCCACAGTACGGATACTGGTATTTGTGGTGGGACACGCTCCCGGAAAATATGCAAACCACTTGTGTCAGTCTGCAGAAAGGTAGCTGTGCAGTGAAGCAGGTTCGTTTTCACTTACGAAGTTTTCGCAGTTAATCTTTAACATGCGATCCGTCTTAAAGTCTCGGTTAAATTGCGAGACGTTCGTTTTTTTCAGTAAGGCATAGACTTGGTAGTTCTAGCTTGTGGTTTGGTGGTGGGAGTTGGGTTTATTAAAACACTTTCTAGTTTTGGCGCACCTCTGCCTTTGATATGGTTTAGATATCTTAGCAATATATTTTGGATGCAGACCATTAGCAAAGGACTGCATGTAGCTACAAGTCTCGTGTTTGGTTTGTGGGATTTGGGGTAGAAATTTGATTTGGTTATGGAAAACTTAAAATATTCAGTCTGTTAAAGCACGGTAACACCTTGTTCATGACTCCATACGTACATGAGTCGTTACTGTAATTTCTCCTCTCAATTAGTGACAACACTAAGCAGAAATCACGCAGAACCATGTGTGGGTTACCTTTGTGTCACTTTCATGCCAGGGTTGGCAACCTGCTGGTGATGAGATCAGGACGACTGCCGCACGCACCAATGACGCTTATCTTATTTTGGTGCTGACTCTGTCGAAAGGATTTCTGGAACAGTATGCCGAGAATGAATACGGCAGAATCAGATTCGCGTTTCAGCTGGAATGCTCAGGAGATTGCCAGCTCTATTTCATGAAGGTGAGGGACATTACTCTGTAACGCAAACGCTGATGGCTTGTTTTTACGAGGGCTACTACGCCTTGTCATATTTTATGACAAAAAGTTTGCTTTCGGTAGCTGTGTACAGTAGTCCTTTTGATGCACTCTGTGGATTGTGGATAAGAGAAGAGTGTAAATTCAGTTACGTGTCTGGGGGTATCAGATAAAAAAATTGCACACAATCTGTTGCATTCTTCCAACTCATTTGTGCTTCAACGATCAGATTATACTTAGACGTATATCCGTTAAACTGCGCTCAGCACAGAGTGGTATTGGCATTTTATGAAGTAATTACGAGAAGTGATACCGAGAGGAACTGAATGCTTACGTCATCACTCTTTTGGAAAATAACTGGATGTACAATGTAAACCCGCTCTCTTGAGATATGGCCACTCGTTGTTGACAAATGCGATGGCAAAGATTTAACGAGCAGGTTTTTTGGCGAATTCTTTTTCACTCTTTTGTGTGCATTTTTCAGGACCTCAAAAATGAAGGTACCTACGTTCTTCAAGGTTGGAGATCCACCCAAGCGAAACAGACCTTCACGTACACTGTGAGCGACAAGAAACCAATCACGTTCAGCTGGGCATTTCAAAAAAGCTTCCAGGTGCGTGAAATACGTGAATTGGTGCGTGATTCCTAGCAACAGGTCTTAAGAAAAAGCACTTGACATCATACGAGACGGCTGCATTGTGTAGAGTGCGGTGGTTTACGACATGATGAGCTACTTTCACAAGTTAATTTACCCGGGCAACGTTGCGTGATTATCACTCTGGTAACGTGATTCATTTAACGGACGTGTCGAAATTCCAGGCACGACTGCATGAGAGAGCTGCGAGCAAAGCTTTAAAAAGACCTTGAGGTACCGCAGCGTAGACCAGGTTAATAAAATCTACAAGAAGTGAAGTGGGCAAGCTTAGTTTGGGCGTTGCTGTGTTTGCAGCCAAAGGTCGTGTGGCCACGGTCGAAGTTATTTGCGTTCGATACGTTGATTCAAGGTCTATCGTTCCCTGCTTTATGGAAGTGTTTTTCAACCGGGGGCTCCGCAGAACCTATCAGGGTCCCCCGAGTGAGGGGGTTCCTCCGAAACAAACCGAGCTCGCATCCATTTCCAACATTGCCGCTGAGGTCTCCAGCGAGGCGGTCAGGTGAACGCAGAAATGAGACAAATGTTCTTTTATTGCATCCAAAAGGGAATTGAACGGTATCGCCGAGTGTTGACGCACTAAAGCAACGGTGCACAAACTCACGACCACATGCGACCTTCGATAATGAAATTTGCGGCCGTCCACATGTAATTTAAACTATAAGATTTGGCGGCCGTGCTGGAGTATATCGAAGCAAAACAACCGGAAGGCAAGAAAATCAGTCGAATCCAGATGGTGTTGTCACAAAGAGTTATAGAATGACTACGCAATGTATGTTTGAATGTGTCCTGTGTTGGTTGGCACTTTGCAGTATATCATAAATATAACTCGAACTCATTGGCGGCCATACTTCATATAAGTAAAAGTAATGCGGGCGGCAATAGCAAAAGGTTGTACACCCCTGCACTAAAGCCTCTATTGTGATGCAACTATCGTTACTAGACATCGCTGTTCTACTTGTTAATCTGCATGAACGGATCGCGTGGTAAACTTCCAGCGTGAGGTTGGAACTGGGAGGCGTTGCTAGGAAACGTCAACCAGGAAAGCAGGAAAATGGAACTGCGCTGTGAGTGTCGTATAAAGTGGAAGCATAAGTATAGAACAGTTGGCTACGTTAACAATGGTAGCTTAAGTGTAATTAGTTTATGGAAACAAGTCAACAGCATCATAATTGGAATACGGGCCGGAAACACAAAGCTTCGAGCTTGATTCGAACTTTGCACCTTATTGTAAATTGTTCGCTTAGCAGTAAACTTTCCACTATGAAGCTAGTTCTGTGCGGTTATTTGTCATCGTATAGTTACGTCAATTGTTGCTGGCGTTAATACATTAAAAGTGTTAATTTAAATGTTAGTTCAGTTTATTGTTTTAGTTAATTTTGGTAAAATACCGAATGAATTTAATCGACTCGATCTATAGTTCTTGTTGCTCATTTAGCATAGATATTGATATCTTGAAACTTTTGCGTTTAATCGTTTATATTGATTAATGATTCCTAAACGAAATCAAAAATTTCGTTATGCGACATATCACTTACGTGGTTTATTGAATAAATAGTACAGGCACTTGCATCAGGGCACAGGGTTCCTTGATATTTGCGAAGCTTCCGCTCTGGCAGAAAGTTTAACAAACAGTTTGATGCTGTACAGTCCACATTTCCAGGGTCGCCATCGATGCTTCATCACGATTCGAGTCGCAACAATGCACCGCTGAAAGGGCGCAGAAATGTGAAACCGTGTAAAAAACATTTGCAAACATCGTGATTTGGTCGGCGTGTAGGATTGCGTTTACCGTCGCGGATCCCTGCCAAACTGGGAGTAGGTCGTACGTAGCTGCGCATTTGCCGCACGGCTACTGTAAGCCTCTTTCGACGTTAACGGGTTGCCGCATCCCGAAAGGAACCGCGAAACTTCCGTAGTGAACTGAAGCAGCGTGCCGTTGCGGTTACGTCGTTGCT
>Ga0210059_1005401_pt1 | contig 20591 bp, 12 predicted proteins | sample Ectturendosymbi2_FD_188042 | JGI IMG/M metagenome (GOLD analysis project Ga0210059, IMG submission 188042) | Ecteinascidia turbinata endosymbiont from Florida, USA - Sample 2 (SPAdes) (version 2) | ecosystem: Host-associated > Tunicates > Ascidians > Unclassified | place: Key West, Florida...
GGGCACGAATGGGTCAACAGGGCCGAATGTCCGCAACTGACGAAATCGTTGGCGGAAACCCAAAATCCGACCGTCTCGACGCCTCCACTTTGTCTGAGACGCCGAAAGCAAACGTCTCTTCCGCTTCCGCTGAGGAGGACTCACTAAAGCTCTCGGTTGGAGACCTGGACGACTTGCTTTCTAGGGACTCGTCGCCCAAAACCAAATCGTCGGCATCGTCTGGCGACGCCAAGATTGACACCGTGCGAAAGATCAGCGCACCTGCTACTGTTGAAGAAAGCGCCAAGCTGAGTGAAAATAACCAGGAACCGGTTTTGCCCAAACCATCTCCCCGCACCGCGGAAGCCACTGCGTTTCCGTCTGGCGAGGCGCGGCCCACCGAAGGCCTCCTTCCCCCCTTGGCCGCACCGCGGGGCCGGTTGCCGCCGATCGGACGCCAGGCCGGGGAGGCGTCGCTGTCTGGGAGGCCGGCGACAGGGAAAGACGTAGAAGAATCGCTCTCTGATCTGTCAGACAAGCGCGGAACTACGCAAACCCCCGTGCGAGAAGGAGGTGAATCTGAAGGCGATCTGTCTAGCGTGTCTTTTGGTTCGACAACATCAGATCTGGGGGGAGCGGGCGCGCCGCAACGTCCGCCGGCGGTCTCAGAACAGTCGCTTGGCCATTCCGATCGAGTTGCCGGCTCTGCAGCACCATCTCGCGGAAAGGCGGCGAGCGCTTCTTCGAGCGTGTCGGAGGTGGAGGAGCGGTTTGACAACACGATGAGTGACGAGTCGGTTGATGGAAGCTCTTTTCAGATTGATCTTCGTCCGTCGGTTGCGGATTCCGCCGGACAAGTCCGTGGGAGGATAGTGGCGTCGGGCAAAAACGAAAGGTTGGTGCAAACGCATGAAGTAACGAAAGCATGAGCCTTGCCCACTTAATTTTTTTAAACAGATATCGGATGCAATGTGACGGAGAACGTAAAACTTACCGTTTTGTAAGTTTGTGTGGTATAGCGCAGTGGTTCTCATATTGGAGTGCGCGTACCACGTGGTACGCAAAGGTGCTACAAGGGATACAAGCGAATATTTTAAGCGTCTTCATAATGAAAGTTTGACGTAAAAGTGCAATATTTATAGGCACATTTCTAATTATTGTGTTCATGATTACAGTCAAGAGGTACTTGATAGAAAAAATATTTCCCAAAGGTACGAAACTGAAAAGGTTGAGAACCACTGGTTATAACGTATTCTTTCCAAACTACACCACCATGCAGGTTTCTCGTAGCCTAATTAGCAAGTTTCACGTCCATTACACGTAGCATGGAAGAATGCGAGTAACATTTAGGTTTCTTCAAGGAACTATTGCGCTATAACATAGCAGCTTCAACTTGTATAGGGAATTTTGGAAAAACAGATTATTCTGTTCGATTGTGTAATCTCCTCTGTACATTAAAATAAGTTTAGTTGCTTGAGAAACTGTCAGCTTCGAATAACTGCTACAGTTATGTGCATGTTCTCAGATTTGCAAAATTCTCGACATACTGAGAAAAAATGTTCTGTATGAAGAGTTTAATAAGAAATTTGGTAATTTATGTTCACTTTTTGATTGTATTGTTTCTTTAGTGAAATATATTTGGAAACTTACTAAGAGAATCTTCGGTGTACAATACTTATGTGCAATGGGAAGCCATAATTATCGTTCATGTTCCCTAAGTCTTCAAACCACGCATTAATATCTGTAGTTTCTAAGTCTTTAACATTTCTTTGCGATCTCAAATCCGTAGGTTCTCTCACTGTCCTGAAGACCCTGAGAATTGCAAGTCTTGGATGTGGCCACAAGGCATAGATGCAATAAAAGCTGACAAAAATACGCTATTTTGGGCTGGAAATGGTTGTAAAGTTGTCTCTTTCCGATGATGTTCAATTTATTTACAAACGATTCGCGGTGATTGAAAAGTCGCCGGTGTATCTCTGCGCGTGTGTTGTCGTGTTCTGTTCTGACTATTTAAAAGTTTAACAAAAACTCTACTGTCGTGCAGCGAGAAGATACCTGGATTGCTTTCAAGCCTCACATCCACGCAATCCAACGAATCTAAGCCTCCTGGTCAAGAAGCTGCAGAATCGAAACAGGTAAAAGAATCGTCTGTGATGGAAAAATCTTTTAATCTTTTGTGTATTTTTCTTGCATCAGGTTTACCACAATTTTATATGGAATCACAAGCAGAGCATTTTGATGAAAAAATTCTTTTTTTTTTGGCAAATTAATTCCAAAAAAAAATTTGTGAAATTTTCTGAGTGATTTTGGAATCGCCGACACTACCACATAACCTTTGATCGCGTGACGTCAGAAGAGGCGAAGAAGCTTAGGTATATTGTGCAGCGACATTTCGTCCGCGTAAATATCTGCGCCTGTGGCATGCGCAGTTCAAAACGAACATGCTTACCAGATGATACAGATCTTTCGATCTTTCCTTCCGCTTTGTTGTTGCGTTGTTGATCAGAGTTGTCGTGCGAACTTTTCGAAAAAATGCGATTCGATCATTTTGCAGCTTAATCTTCAGTCAGTCCGGGCCCTGGTCACAGTGACGCATTGGCAAAGAGAAAAGTAGGGGAGCACTTATTTGAAAGAAGCCATGCTGTGGTATGCGAGACGGTAGATAGTTTTTTTTCTGTTTAACATTTAAAAGAAGAAGCGACAGCAACTGCCTCAGCGCCACGACGAAAGTTAAATAAACGCCGTTCCCCTCAAAAAATGGCGAACGACGTTACCCTGCTACTCCACTACAACAGTCTGTTCAGTACTTAGACAAGAGTTTGAATTACTTTTCAAGGAAGTATCGGGCGTGTTTTGGTGATATTCCACATCACGCACTCCAACGTCTGTGTCAGCGATGCCGTATAACCAGGCCCGTAGGCACGGTGGGGCATTCGGGGCAGTCCCCAGCAAATTCTGTTTGCCCCTCCAAATTTTGTACCCAGAAAAAGTTGCTTCACACATATAATAAAAACAAAAATCCTGCCCACCTAAAAATGTTTTCCTACCCCAACCTAAAAAACCTGACTACGGGCTTGCGTATAAGCCGCCGTGTATACAGCCGCTGATGTGCAATCATTCCATTGGCCCTGACCACGTGTCTCGGGATCGAACTGATTTCATTGGCTCATCGCTGACCACGTGTCTCGGGATCGAACTGATTTCATTGGCCCATCGTTGATCACGTGTCTCGGGATCGAACTCATTTCACTGGTTCATCGCTGACCACGTGTCACAGAATCGAGCCCATTTTGTGCAGGTGCCGCTTTTGAGCTCGTTCGACGACGACGAAATCGAGGCCGCTCTGAAGTGGGGCGAAAAGAATGAGCCGCGCCTCGACGATTCCGACTCGGGCAGCGACGCGCGACCACAGGTTCGCGCTGCTGAACTTGTGACCCGCACCGCAGGCCAACCACGCCCCCCCGAGGAGGGCGACGTCTTTCAACAATCAGCTTCGCAAATTTCGATGGAATCGGAAAGCAGCAGGTCAGTTGGGTTCACTAACCGATCAAGGTTCGCATTTTGGTAGTTTTTTCTTCATAAAAATAACGATTTTCAATCGTACGTTGGCGACTTCAAGTATTTAAAGGGTTTTTCTCGATTTCTTATCTCGATTGTAGGTAAGGTTGCGCCACCCAGGATGTATTTGCGTATCTTGACGAGTTTTTTTTTATTTCAAAATGATACTTGATGACGTCAACAACAGATGGTTCCTGTTTTCTTTTGTACAGAAGATCGAAAGCGAGCGAAAAGGACTTTTCGTGGTAGACCTGGTGAGCAAGTGGGTCCGTTCCACTCACCGCATGCTCTGGCCATGTGTATTTAAAAGTGTATAGCACTGTGATGGAGATCGCAATCGACCTTACCGTGTATTTCGCGTTGCGCTTCCGTATACTTCGTAGAAAATAAATATATTTTGTCATCGGCTTTGTGATGTCATCGTGGTATGCCGCAAGCGAAATTTTTCAGAGCGTTTCTTCGACGGTTTGAAACTGTTTCTAATGCTTGAGGTCGTTTATGTCACAAGCGCCGTATTGCCAACGATCAGCAAGATTTGTAGAAAACATTTAATTCAGCTCCATTCGGACTTCCGAAGCCTTGTAGCTGTCGGAACTGACGCAGTGGACATTTGTACCAGGGGGGCGTTTGGAGCGATCGCCCCCCCCCCCTAAAACCTACGAAAGTAGCTTTATTCATCATAATTTTGTACAATCTGGAAAACAACATTCGCGATATAAGGCCATTTTATCGTCCATTGTTTTGTCACTGCAGCTTTGTGAAGTATACTTCATCTCTCTCACAGTAACGATGCTGTTGTGAGACTTGACTACCAAATCGCCTCCCCTAAACTTACTGGCTGGATCCGCGCCTATTTTGTACCGCAAATTATGGGGTCCACGATGGGAATTCAAATGGGTCACAATGGCCGTGTAGAGGTGAATTATTGTCAAGCCTTGACGATTATGTAATTGCTGCATCGCATTCGCTAACCGCCCGTCAGGTCTCCCCCCTGTGCCAATGTAGCTTGGCTGGTGTCGTGATGTAGGCCTACTTTTCCATTATGTCATACCCACATTCATGAGAGATAACGGGCAGGGCTGTGTGCACGGGCGTCGGGAGGAGAGGCCTTCATCCCCTGGATTTTTAAATATGATATTTTCTCATTAAATTTTTAGTAGAAAAATGTTTTTCTCTTAGTTTCGAGCTGGTAAAATAAAATTTCGCCACTCTTGCCCCATTCCCACCCGGAAAAAATCCTTTGGCCACACCCTGGAAAACAACCTTTCCGCCGGCCATGGTGTCAAGCGCAGCGCGTCACATTGCCTGGAGCGCGCAATCGGGAAGTGCGTCAGAAACGCCGCTGCGCACAAACAACAACAGAGTGAACCTGGTCGAGTGGGGAATCTCTATTGTTGCTTGCCCGTTGCATTAGCGGACTTGGCGCTCTTTCCGTTGCGTGTTCGGATCTCCCATTAGGAGCCGCAACGACAGCTGTGTTGAATTTTCAGTGCGGCCTTGCCAGGACTATCTTCTTCACGAAGTCCAGACGTAAGTGATGTCGACGCGAGCACTTGCAAGAAAGTTACGTTTTGTTGAAACGAATTGCAAGACTGAAAGAAACGGTGAAACGAGCTGCGTTCTTCACAGGGCACTTTTCATGAAAATAATATTATAAATCGGCAAAAACCACCCCTGGACGTTGCCCAAGTGAACCAATTCCTTCATTACTTTTCATGGCATGACCCATCGACTCGAGAAACAACGAATAAACTCCATAAACCCGGTCAGTCACACGTTACTGTTGTCTCTACGTGGTGCAAAACACGTTGAAGACATTTGGAAACCTGCAGATTTCAAAGCGTCGCAGCCTTTCTCTTCGGCAAGCTTCTTTCGCAGTGCAGGCATGCGTCGTCGTCGACAGGCTTCTTCAGTTGATATCATATAACCCAGTCAAGATCCATTCGGTGATGTCACGAGGTGCTGGGCTTCCCCAGATCACGTGACGCGCTATTTGTCCGTACGTCGTGTTGAGAACTGCCAGCTCCATGAGGGTCCGTTCGCTCACACCGTCGACTGTCAGCATGAATCTGCCGCATGAAATACAGTTAAAGGGCTGAACAAAACCTTTCGCATAATTTTCTTTTCCTCTCTGAAGTCAGCATTGCAAAAGACTCTTCGCGAAAAACCTCAGCGATCAGGAAAACCAGTCAGCGTAAAATAAACGTGCGAATAATGTGTAAACTGCTCAAAAAAGCGTATAGATGTACCAGTCCACAACCGCACCACGCCACGTTTGCAACTGTGACAGATTCAAAACCTTTCATCTGAACTGACAGACAGAGACAAGCCAAGAGTCGGACACCGCATTGCATCAACAATGTGTTCGCTTGGAGGCAAAACCCTCCGTGATTAGATTTTGTTGATTAATTAGGAAAACTAGTTATAACCTACAATAGGTTTTTGACTTGCATGTACGTAAATTTGAACAAAAATTGGTTGTTTGGAAAATTTGATATTGACCTGTGGGGAAGTTTCGACTTTCGTTTATTCATTATCATGCCCGATTTTCTTCTGGGCAGGTTCACTGGGTCATCCGCCATTGAGAGTCGAAATATCTGTAGGTGGCGGAACCGGGGGGGCGCATGGCCCTAGGCCTCCCCACTTTTATTTCTGGGGGGCCTGGGCCCCCCACTTTTGAATTTCGAATTTTGCGTAAATAAGTTAAAGCAACAAAATTAGTATTGGGTCCATTGTTAAAGTAAATCGTTTAATAAAAAAATGTTGCAGAATTTTGGCAGTATTTTGTCAATATTATTTGGAATATATTATTTGAAATTTAGCGGTGAATTTGGCAGCATATCGTAGGGGAGAACGGGGTATGTTGAACCGGTGGGTAAGTTGAACCAACCCCTGTTTTAGCTAAATGAAGCAGTCCAGAGACTGATGCGCGACACCTATTGTTTGGAGCCTGTTAGGAATGCATTTTGGTTTGTGACTCAGATCCAAAGTTATTTTGTGCAGAAAGTTGCCAGGTTGGAAGTGTTTTTGTGAACTCAAAGTGAAAAACTGGAAATGTACTTTGCTGTTTCATAATTCACAGTGGGAAAAGCATATTTGTCTGATGTCGTTATTTCTTCAAGGCGTGGGTCCATCAGAGTTCATCACCTTGTGTTGGTACAGCTGGATATTAGTGCTTTGACATAAATTAACTTCCAAGTTGAAATTCTCCTTCGGGGTAAGTTGAACCATTCAAGTCGTGCAAGTTGAACCATGGTTCAACTTACCCCATTTGATCCAAGTCGCTAGTTGTTGTTTGTTTGATTTAGTTAACTGTTGTTTTTAATCATTACAATTATAAAAATTCCTTAAATAACAAAAAAATCGCACCTCTGTTTTGGAAGATTTTATGACAGACGCTGTAACAAAAAGAACTAATTTTAAAAGCTGCAAGCCAATATGAAATTAATCGTGATACCTAAAACGATTCGTTGACCGATAGGCCTCAGTAGCGGAACATTTTTATGGTTACGATGCTCTCAGTGATGAACTAAAAATGTTTAGTGATGGAATGGAAAATGATTTGGCAAAACATGTGAAGGAACTATCAAAAAAGTTTATATCAGAAAAAGCGATTGAGGCGATCACTCCCTCTAAAACCTACAAAAGTAACTTTATTCACCATGATTTTGTACAATTCGGAAAACAGAATTCACTATTTAAGGCCATTTTGCCTCCACTGTTTTGTCACAGCAGTGTTGTGATGTATACTTCATCTCCCTTACAGTAGTGACACAGTAATGAGACTTGACTAACCAAATATTACTGAAATCCCCCCCCCAACCATACTGGCTTTATGTGCCCTGCTGTGAGCTTCACTGGCAAAAACTCATTCATATGTAACACCCATTGATTGTGACTATTGGTGACATAATTGGAGGTTGCAAAGGAATTTTTGAAAAGAGGAAGAAATGACCCAACAACAGGAAGACCAGCCGGCACTTTTCAAGCTTGGTGACGAGTGTTCTTTTTCAAAATGTGACATTGTGAAGATACTCCCGTTTCCAGAAGTCACTGGAAAGACGAAAACACGAAAGAAACATGTGCTTTCATCGGATTCAAAAATCAGATAAATTTTCTCAAGGGAAAGTAGGCCTACTCCGCCACTTCCTCATGCATCAATGGTTAGATGTGTTTACAGCGGATTTAAATAATTTTGAATACGTTCACGCAAGTGTAAATATTCCGACATTTCATTCTGCAATAGTTCGTTTTTGTGGCAGATGTTTATTTTGGTTCAACTTTCCCCACGACCTGGTTCAACTTACCCCACGCATGGGATAAGTTGAACCGCAAAAGTGATGTTTTTCGTTTTCAATTTATGCTAAGAATATGAAAAGGTATGTCAAACAACCTGTGTGTAAATGTGTTAAATGGCTTTAACTACCAAATGCCCCAATTTCAGATTTCTAGTGCCTACACCAAAGGAGCAATGGTAAAAAATGTAAAAAATGGTTCAACATACCCCGTTCTCCCCTAGTGTTTGGCAGAATACACCGTGCATAGTCTGTCACCCTGCTGTGGCTTGCTTACCGCATTGGTGTTGTTGAACACTGTTGCCAGGTGGTGTAATACAACACAATTTTTACAAAAATGGTGTAATTTGACATGCGTGTGTGCATGGGCGTCGGAAGGATTTTATCCAGGGGGGCACTAGTAGATTTTTTCAAAAGTTTTTGCAAAGGGGGGCCAAAAGTGGTGAAATTTGTTTTTTACCACTCGAAACTAGAAAAACAGAGTTTTTTGCTGAAATTTTCAAATTCCTGCCCCCTTTCCGACACCCATGCTTGTGTGTAGAAAAAAGTTCGTGCCAACCATTTAAAAACTGGTGTTATTTCAAGCGTTTTAACACCATTCTAAATAGTGAAATTTTGCCGAATCTTATGCGCAAAATGAAGTATTTGACAGATAAATTCCAATTGTGTTTTTGTTTTTGCGTTGGCAACACTAAACAGCTATATTTTTTCTGCATTGGCAACACAATTGGCATCCTTACAGCAGACGACATGCTAGTTGCTGCATATGCTTTGTCTTGTCTTTGCATTCCCGTATCTAATGCAGTTGTAAAATGAGTATTCAGTCATGTAACTTCTGTGTTCAAGATGTGGAAAAGTTGTGATTTTGAATGTGTTTGAGACAGGTATCAATGCTGTGTAATTTTTGCCTGTTTTTCAAGTTGTGTTCTTGGTGTTTTCACAGGCACGTGACGACTTCGGCACACGAGCTCCTCGGGCTTAGCCCGAGTCTTCGATAACGATTTATATCGGAGAACCGGAGCTTGCATGCTTTGTATATTTGTGCCACCACCCACGGCCCCACTTCGCGCAGTTGTTGACTCGGGCTCTTTTCTTTGGGCCTTGTCACTGTTCATATATTTTCGTTCCATTCCTGGCCTATAGCGTTCATGTTGCAGGTGACCTGAAGCAAAGCAATATCGTTCGTAGCAAGCGTTCTCTCGACTTCTTTCGCTCGCGTTTTGGTAGGGCTCATCCATCAGAGCCCGAGCTACCCTGTGCAATTAAGTAATTTTTAAAACATAATTCATATCGGACTGAATGTATAGAACGTTGGATTTGAAGTCCAATGAACAATTCCCATTTCGAGAATAATTTCAAACGAACGATAAATTGTCCAGCAACTCGAATTAATATGAATGAGCCTAGCAAGCAGGGGATTGAGTGGCGTTATCGTTGCTCTGTGACGTACGTTACTTAACAATGGAGAAGTTATCATGAGAACTTTGCTGAACTAACGTCACAGGGCAACGATACTGTTAAGCAGAATAAAAGCAAATGGAAATTTCAGTGACACAAGCGCCGAACGGTTTTATTTACTCAGAATAAATCGTATGATGAGCCCGAGTGAGGCTGTTGACCTGGGTCGCCCCCGTAACAGGTTATTTGAATTTCATCTGTTTCACCGATGAGTTTTCATAGTGGTGTAATTTTGTCGAAAATAGTGTAATTCAGACTTTCATATAGTGTATAGGTAATGACGTCAAATTTCAATGCTTGTGACGTCACAGTTGCCGATTCAAACCACAAAAATTTTTGATAGACTTTTTGACGTGCACTTGTGCCCCCCACTTTGAAAAAGGTTCCGCCACCCGTGGAAATATCTCACTGTTTTTAGCTATCTCAGACATTTCTGCTGGCTCCACAACAAAATGGGACCAAGCACAGTCAGATGTAATCATACCACTTGGTCCTTAGATGATCTCTGGGCCGCATCCCCGTGGGTGCAGCTCGTCGGACTTGCCTCGCCAAGATTTTCTGTGACATTCTGGAATACTGGACACATTGTCGAACTGGGTCAGCTGGGATCTCTCGATTCGGAGAAATGACTCGACATTCATAGCTTTACGAATTTAACAGCTGCGCACTTTGTCGTGAAGTGTCGCGCCGTGAACTCCTCGGAAAAATCTAATCACGTGATCACTGCCGCTTGTACTTGAGGCACCACCCCAGAACCGTCGTTGATGCGATCAACCTGTTGGCCACCCTGGGCTATTTCAGTGTTTAAGCTGCATCTCCTTTTGGTTAGAATTTTGAACATTCTACCTCAAGTTTTATGTAGTCAACCTTTGCTAAAAGACAGTTTGAGTTTGTAGTTTTTCTAAGCTACATAGATTTACTATATTTTATACTGTGATCTTCTCTCAGTGTTACAAAATATATTTTTCTTCATTTTATCAATTAATTGAATGCTGGAGCTCTTTTGCAGTTAGCTGATGCAGGTGGAATTGGTCACATGACAAGGACTATATCCTTGTATTAGCGGATCTTCTTTGCCATATAACCAAAAATCCTAACCCAAATTGTAAACCTGTGTCTGGTTTTCAAACCTTATTAAAAAAGTGCTGTAGCTTACATGAAAATTTTTCCCATGAAAAGAGTCGTCTCTGTCAGCCCAGCCTAAACAACAACCCTGAGAGCCCAAACGAGGACCACTCGCACAGCAGGAATTCCCTTTGGACCAGGTTCACCGTACTAACTGTTGGTGCCACGAACTCAGTGTTATAAGTGGACAAAGCCAGATACACTACAGTTCAAATGGAAAAGTAACCACAGCAGAGCTATACCTCTGGCAGTAAAATATACATTAATTTTCTGTTTTTACAATTGAAGATGCACAACATGTGATGTTTTTTTTATGGATTGGATTGCAAAATGACAGGGAGTTTTTGTTTGGAAGTGGCTATAGGTCCGCTGCCAGTGGCAAAGTTAAAAAAAACGCTGAGTTTTGTCACATTAGCAGCACTGTCATGGTAGTCAGGTAGACGTGTGTTACTGTGTGAATGGTTTTCGTGCTGACTCTTGCCATAATTGGCCACCATTTGTTTTGTTTGTAGTGGTTGCATTTTTCATGGTACCGCTTTTTATTTACTTTTTTCAAAAGTTTCCAAACTTTTGTGGTCAGATATGTAGTTTAGGTTTAATAAGTGTTAGGTTTACTAAGTTTCTGCCAAGTGTAGGCCAGCCTACTGCACACTTGTCATGACTTAGTGTCATGTTACAGGCGACGGATGAATAAGTTTTCAAAAATGAAGGTCCACTGGTGGACCTATGACCACTTCCTGTTTGTATCGTATTTAACCAGTGTCGCATTCGGATACGGATGGATATCGGATACTAAATTTCAGAAATTTCGGATAAGGATTGGATATGGATATTCAAAAAATTTATCGGATGTGGGTCAGGAGTTGAAAAAACAATAACCACTCATCTCTGGTGTCCAGGCGCGTTTTCGTGCGTTAGACATAGACCAAGGCGTCAGTGAGAATTTGAAAATATTGCAAAACCTTGCCACGTAGGGCTACTATTTCACGTCATACGCGATAGGGGTGAATGAAACCAATAAATTTCACGACCATATTTTCCCAGTTGCAATCCCGTAAACAGGCCGTTTACGAGCAAATATTAAGCACCGATGTATTGGCAAAGAGCACAAATCCATCGTAGTTACGGTGAATATGCGTCTCGATTTTACGGCCGTGTCCCAGTCTAAGGGCTTGTTTCTGGCTTATGCCGGCAACCGCACCTGTTCATAGTGCGGCTATTCGGCCACAATCGTTCTCTCGTCAATGTAAAACGTAGGTCAGCAACAATGGCACGTGTAGTCATGCTGAAAGAATGAATTTTGTTTCAACCCTGTTTGTTGTTGTTGTTGTTGTCCCATAACCCTTTTTAGGGTCGTAGGGGCGCTACCTTAAGGATTGCTGCACCAGTTGAGTGCAATTTTCATTGATGCTTGATCCATTTCGAGTAGCGTTTCTTGGGCAGTGACACCTGGCGGGGTCCTTCCCTCTTCAGGCCTATTGTATTCCCTGTAGCTCTTCCGCACACCGCGCGCCTGGTAAGAAGGCTACAGTTCCAAGTTACAAGGTTTTGGTAAGACCCGGCCGAGAACCCTCGACCTACCAGCAGGTTTGCATTAGACCACGGGCAAGCCTGTTTGCTGTTCGCAAAAGCAGTATTGACGTCATTATTATTTTTTTCTCTTTGCATGGAATGAAATCACCCGGTTGGTAACACCTACACTATTTTCAACTTAAATATAATGCGAAATTGACCTCAATTAAACGGAGATACCGCACGTTGTTTTTGTTTGGAGCCTACTTTCGTAAGAATTTCAAATTGCGACGGAACGTAATAGATCATTACTTATTGTGGATTTTCTTCACAATGCTCGCAACCTTCCTCACAAGGTTAGAAGATTTTATGACGTACGTTGTTAACCTCGGAGTGTCTGTTTTGATTGCTGAGCAACAGTGGCGTAACTATTGGGGAGCAGATGGGTGAATCGTCCCCATGGCAAGCTAAATGTAAAAACCGGGCCCCCACTTAGATAATATTTCTGTTTCAGTATTCTTTTGGTCTTCAGCAGGTTGTTGTTTTTTGCATTTTTCGGAGTTTTTTTCCGGAAATTTAAGGTTTTCGTATAACAATCCACATCTGGATTCACCATTATTTCTCACGTTTTTTCTAAGTGTTGACCAGTGGGCCCTTTTCGGCTATGTTTTCCCCTGCGGCTCTAACCTGTAGACACGACACTGCTGAGCAATTCACAACTTGGCGTGTCTCCCCTTTTTCTTGTTGTGTCAAGATAGCCCAACTTAAACAAAAGCCATCGACTAGTTAGTGAATGCAAGTATCTACTATGCAGCACTCAGCATCATATAGGGACAACTATTCAGTATATATCTAATCACGGTTTACACTTTGCTGAAAAAAAACAGACTGGCCGCTTGCAAATACAAAAGTATACAGGAAGTGGTGAGGAAAAACATGTCTTGGCTCATTTGATATATGTCTCAAAATGTTTGGCAGGTCTTAAAGAGAAATTTTTAGTTGGAACGGAGCAATTCGTACACATCTGCTGAGGTAATACCCTGTTCTCAAGAAGCTGATATTAAAAGTAGGAGAAATCTTTAACAGTGACATTTAATTGGTGTTACTGTACCATCTGTAAATGTAATAAATAGGGCAACCAAAAGTCAATAAAGTCAAAAATTTTCTGCCTTTTTTATAGCTTATGAAACGTCCACAAACCACATTTCACGCTCATACCATAAGGGAATCCCAAGTTATTAGGTCAAAAAAGTCGAAATTCATCATTAGGAAAAAATGTATCGTTAGGTCAAACTTTTCTTGCTGCGCAGTTTTTTCTCTTTATCAATATTTTCTTGAAACTACAACGAGAGATACTGATATGCTCTCGCACGTTTTGTTGCAATTCTACGATAGTAGTGGGGTGGATGGGATTCTTGAGATAATAATGTTGTTTTGCCTACCACTGGACGATGGAATACTATGTAGGATAAGGGTGGTAAAGCAAGAAACGTGGTCTTACAGTACTTGGTTGGGTAAATGCTCAATCCATTATGCATATAGTATTTCAACTTTATGATGTTCTCAGGTTTGACTCTAGTGTAGTTATTAATCTAATTATCAACATATCATCCCCAAAGTTTAACAACCATTTCTTTAATTTCGAAGCATAGAGCGCATGAATATGCTTCTGGGTTGACCTCAACACCTAAAGCTGAACTTGCAAACCCAGAAAATTTATTGGTCAAAATAAAGTCAAAATTTGTAAATTATAAAGTCAAAATTTTAAGTTCTTAGGTCAAAAATTGGTTGCCCTAAATCAAATCTACAAACAAGCACCGGGCAGAGATAAAAGCTGCTTTAAAGAATTGATTGGAATACGCAGAGCGGCATTTTAAAATGTATAAACTACCCATCATAAAGTGTACCAGCAGCACACCAGTCCGATGTACCGGTAGCCGTTCACATCACTCGAATTGCAACATTCGCTTGATGACTTTTGCGTTAGTATAAAGCACATTACCTTGAGTAGAGATGAACCGAGTAGTTTTTTGTCCAATCCCAGAGCTCACGATAGAGGTACGAAACCTCTTCCCAGTTTGGTCGCAGCATTTTTTCTTTAACGACGTGAATTGTTTTCGGAAAAAGTCGCCATAGACACCACGAAACAAAGCATGAATGTTCACTCCACCTGTTGCAGGTGATGAACAATAAAAAAGACAATAATCACAACGTAGTTGCTTTACACATGTAAGGTAGACTATGTTCGCAAGTTGAACATGATCAAGAATAATCATGATGTCGACAAACAAACATTGAAACAAGAACAGGTGTACTTCTAAAAGTCCTGAAGAATACGTAATTTGTCGTACTCAAGAAAAAGGTCATTTTACAGAAATGGACGTGGCCACACGAGACTCCAAGCTGAAACTTTTAACTTGAACGTGGTCGAGCGGCTGATACCCAATTGCCTTCTCTACTTTCTTAACGAGCTTTTTCGACAATGTCGCTTATATTGAGGTCATCTCTGCTTTGCAGTATAAACTACTTCGTCAATGTTAGTTACAACGTTTAGTTCTTGATACACATCGTGTCATAAACACCAAAGCTTATTTCTCTGCATTCAAACAAAGAATATATTTTGACCAGTGATATTGTACGAATAAAGTTAAGGACCGAACCACGAGCCACTTTTCAACACTTGGTGTCGAACACTCTGCTCCTCACCAGGGAAGACTGGGCAAGCCCAACAAAAGACTTGCTACAAGTAGTTACAAACAACAAGAGTTACTGAATATGATGGGAACGCGGTACGTACAAAGTTCGTCAAAAATGTGCAGAAAAGCATAAACTTCGTTTATCAAACGCAAACTCCTAATGGCGGAAGTGTGCATGTCTACTTTACAGCCTCTAATGCGGCCTGCGGCCCTGCGTAACTGAATTATTGGAAGGTTTTGTGCTGAAAAAAACGAGGCAATGCTTTCACGCGCAAACGCGAGACGTGTTTAGTCATTTCATGGCTAGTACCACCGTGTAAAAATTAAACTAAACCGTCTCATCGTATGATCTCTAAATTTGTTAAAACATGACAAAAACAAGCTGCAAACATGTCCTTTTATTCCCTACTGACTGTAGCCAAAGTTTTTAAAGTTCAAGGAAGTAATGACTGGATCGCAGAGCGACAACTTTGCGTGATCGCTGTTAACCGTGCGACCAACAGCTGACTACAGCTCTGGAGCAGCTTTTACTGATTCAATTAGACTTAGGCGCGGTGGATCCAAGAGACCGACGTATTTTTAAACCTTCTAAATCTAACATTCATTAGCCGCGAACCTGGTATTGTTGAAGTCTTGGTATTCTTGGTACCATCTTTTCAAAAACCATGAATCTTTGTTTGCCATGATAATCGTGTTTGCTGCAAAAAATACAATTTCGATGTTTGTCATGATGGCTTCTGATTTCCGGCGTTGTAGCAGAGATGAAGAAAACGTATTGCGAATAAAAAGTCCTCTTTACAACTTTCGTTTTGTTAGGAAACGTGCGTGATTTTTGTGAATCGCCTTTTGTAAAAAATAACATATACCAAACAAACAGTAACGCAAAAAACAATCTTAAATGAGTTCATGTCCGACATTTCACGAACAGCATTGACATCCTCATCAAAATCAATAACTGAATCATTAGGCGTTAAAGTAAGAAACGTGACGAGGATGCGACATTAACCAAAACCGAGCAAATGCGCTCCTCCATCTAATATGGACGAGAGGTGAATGCCACCATAACATATAGCTGAGCGAAAAGTTTAAAAGTTAAGGAAATGCGTAGAAGACGGCTCGAAGTTAAAAGATGGACCGAAAGTACTGAATCTTTTTGTAATCCCACCAGGACTTAATTTAGATTTCTAGCTCTTGCCTGGTTGCTTCAGTAAAGCTGTACAGAAATTGAAAATTGTATCTCGTTTGGAGTTTACCCGAAAATTGAAGCTAAAACTAAGAGTTTCTCCGCGAGATGTTTGAATAGGAAGATTAGGCTTTTAATCTTCGATTATATAAAGCAGGGGTGGGGAACCTGCGGCCCCCGTGAACATTTGATATGGCCCGCATCAGAATTTTCGTTACCCAATTTAGCGTATAAAATCGCGTCAAAACGAAGTTCAATGACAAGCAGACACTTAGATAGTATGTCAAGAGAATCCCTTGTCCCTCATAGTTAGGTAAAGGTTGAATTTTTGGATTAAATCAATTGTTTTTTTTCGACCCGTCAGGATAATGCGCAATTCATGCGTCCCGTGATAGTAAATAGGTTCCCCACCCCTGCTACAAAGCATTGAGACGTTTGTCAAGGTTTTGCTGAAAATAAGACAAAAATATTCTGAAGTGTCAGGATACCAGTAGGAAAAAATTTTTTGAATAGTCAAAGACAATTTGTTCCATATTTTGCGGTTCTTGCCTGAAAAAAATCAGGAAAAATCAATTACTGAAACATTTTTCCCAACTTCGTTCATAACTTTTCCTTTTTTTCCAAGAAAACTCCCCAACGACTGAAAACAAAAGAACGTCATCAACATATAAAATTTCCTCAAACTTTTTCACGTAAAACTTCGCTACGTTTTTGTTGGATAATGAGAATAATCACAAATTTTAGAATTTGAAAATTTGATAATACCTTGTAGATTTTGGTGTTTGTGTAATCACCACAAACGTGAAAAAATTTTTGGAAAACGTCTACATAATTCAAAGTGGTAAAAAGTCGGAAATTTCTGAAAAAGGCCTGCATAACTCAACCAAGACCATTCCAAAGATTTTCCAACTTAACCAGTTTTTGGCCGATTTTTAAAGAGTTCTTATCCGGATTTTCACATGTTTTTGTTCTGCTGAAGGGCAATTGCCCTCATCCTCTAATTGGATTAATTAATTAATTATCATTATTGGCCGTAACTTGCCAATCGCTAACGCTTGATAGCCAATCAATGCCTCAAAGATGCGGATTTTCGCCTAGTTTATTTTAAAATAAAAAACAAGTAAATTGCCATCTGAATTTTCTCAGACCCTGATGACGTCATCCAAAAATCTTCTGAGCTCCCGAGCCCCCCAGTCATGACTTCAAACCAAAAAAGTACTAATGAAAAAATGCCTGGATTTTTTTAAACCAATCAGAGGAGACTTTTTGCTTTTAAGAGGGCTTAAACAGCTCTCTAGCTCTACGGTCGGTAAATTATGATTGGACAAAAGTCCGAGTCACAGTTTTATTTTTGCGGTCGTTACAAGCTTATGGTTGTTTTTTCAGTTAGTATACTGTTCGACCCGACCTTTGGTCACCACCATTTAGAGTGAGGTCGAGCTTTCAATTGCCAGTGGCTGTGGTGATAATTCAACAACACGCTGCCAAGTGCTTCACTGACAATGTAGTGAGCGCAGCCGGAGTGCTTTGGAACAGCCAGATACACCGGGCAGATGAAATCCATAACTTTTATTCGCCTCTGGCAAGCAACAGGACGTTTTTCAGGTTGATTTCGCGATGTTACTAATTAAATCGGGTGCACAACGCCGCAAGATGACAGCAGAGGTTTTATGTTACATTTATTCTTACCAAGAGCATCGTAATTCTCTTCTCCAAGAACCATTTGATGAGAGCGCAAGGGATCGAGCGACTTCAGTAAAACTAGGTCATCGTCCATGTAAATTCCTCCCATTTCAAGGAGAATTTGCAACCTTGCTATATCCGACTGGTGCTCAATTCTCTTGTTAAAGCACGAAATGATTAAGCGGGAACAAACAGATACGGTAGTATTTTTACTTCCTACTCGGCTTGCGTTCGCAGATGAAAAAAAACGAAGTGGAAACATCTATTCTTGACTGAGTGGTATGCCCAAAAGTCACAGAAATGGACTTATTTTTATCCTTCCAAGCTTGATTGCTGACGCAATTTTGATTTTGACAGAATGTAACTGTTTGCATGACACCCCTTGTGAAACTATGGGTAAAATATAACAACACAGCCGAAAGTAAAAAATCCTTACAAAAGCAGTGGTTGGAAAAAAATCAGAGTTAACAGAAAAAGTGGCGCTTTGCTCTGATTTTCAGTGCGAGCCGATTCTAACAGAAAAACACAAACACAACACTAAAATATTGTCAACTAAAGATTGACACAGGATGAAGGAATAGACAATGCCTGTTTTCATTGTATACATCATTGCCTCAATGATAACTCATTATAAAAGTACAAGCTTAAACTTGTAACCAGGCCCGTAACCATCTTGAGACACTAGGGGGCGAAGAGTTTTCTGAGAGGGGCCCAAATTTTTTAAACTATGTCCAATAGTTTTAAATTATGACGAAAACATTTTTCCATGGGGGCGAAAATTTTTTCAGGAGAGCACCTTCCCCCTGCGGCCCTAGTTACGACCCTAGTTACGGGTCTGCTTGTACCAAATGCTACATTTGCAATCAGATTGATCTTATTTGTTGAAGGAAGAAAACAAAGCCGCAAAATGGTCTATGGCGAAAAATCAAAAATTTTTACCAAAAGGTTGATGCCCCACACTCGCGCTGGAGGGCTTCTTCGAACAATTTTTAAGGTTCTTCCGGCGAAATCTTTGAATGCGTCCCAGTAAGTGCCGCTCGGCTTGCAATTCGTGTGGAGCAGGAGTAACTTGGGCTTCTGGTACTTGACGGCGCTCAGCATGCTGTGATACAGTCAGGCCAAGTCATCACTGCTTTTCTGCCACAAGTGAAACTAGTCTCCACAAATGCGACGCAGCCGAAGCGATCAGCAAATTTTTTTAATAGGAAATCGATTTCACGTTAGTCTAAGCATCCTCAATCCTGAAATCTGCAGATTTCAAATTTACACAATGTTTGTTAACAACTGTTGCATCACAATTTCCCTTTTGTATCAGGTAGCTCTGTAAATGGTGCCAGGCATCCAAAGCACAGGAAATTCTGCAAAATATTTTTGCAAAAAACAAAACAAACGTCTTGAAAAACAAAACAAATTAGGAAATGGTGTTCCCAATTATAAAATTGCAAAATTTTAAACAGACAAAATGTTTTGGATCATTAAGCATATTAAAAAAGCTGAATTCATGGTATCCTAGCTATCAGTTACATAGAAAAATAATTCGGGGGTGGATAGTTGCCAATTTGAATAGAGAAGTGGTTTACGCGTTCATGACAAATTTTGCGCATAGGTTCCACAATTGCCGTCCAAATTTTAGGGTGGGTGACAGCGCGTCTTTGCTACGCCCCCCTGTGATGCGATGGGATCATATAACTTATCGGTTTCCATGAAATTACTGAAATAACATAGTGATGTGGGATTGTTGTCTGAATCAAACGCCGGTTTTAAAATGCCATCTGAAGATTTCGATCAGCATGTTTGGTTACCAAGGGCTTTAATAACGAAAAAAGTCCTCTGAAAATCGATTACCTGATATAATGATGAACGCGATATTTTCTGCATCCAAACCAAATGAAATGAACAATGTTTGGAATCGTCGCAGCATCATTTCGTGCAAGTACTTGCCTAACTTCAGGAATCTGAAAAATTGGCAATTTTATAATTCAAAATGTTGCCGATGAACCAAATATTGAAAGTGTAATTAAAATCTTAAAACTACCTTGCGAAACTTGTAAAATACGATAGCTCATGTTATTTTCTTTTTCTGAAGAACTATTAAGAAACGTTTTGTGTCACGTACACCATGTTTTGACCTAATTGCATAAATGCTGGGTTTCGTTGAGCTGCACATAGTTGAATATACATCTCAAATTCATATCTGAAAATTAGCAATACAGATTTAAGCCAGAAATGTCTGCACGTTGAATCACTTTTTGACGTTTCGCTATTCGACACCTGATGACAGGAGTAATGAAAACTCTTCGTAAAAGAGCCAAGAGTTTTTTGAATGTATTGACGTGTGCTAGCACAAACCGGCTCTTCGTAATAAAAGTATCTAACGAAGTCGTTTATTTGAATTTGCCGCCACTGCGAAAAAATTTATTTTGAAAGGTAGAAGTCGGCAAACCTTTGTCATTCCTGAATCGTGTCTGGTTAAGACCGAAACCGGAACCAAATGCGCCCATTTGTATTTTCACCAAGCTGTCTGTCGCAGCTGCTATTCCCAAGACTGATAATTCCGTTTCAAGCACCTGCTTCCTGCATTTAGAAGTTTCTAAACCAGTGATTTCCAAGCAGGGATCAATAGACCCCCAGGGGTCCACAGACAGGTTTTTAGGGGTCCATTATCTTTGTATGTATAAGCTGAAAACAGAATAACGAAATACCAAACTGCCCGGCGCTGTGGTCTAGTTTGCAAAAACAACGAATCGAGTGCAACTGTAGAATCCAGACCACAGAGGTAACACCTGGCTCATGTGAACCACCACATTTTTATTCACTTTATCAAAGATATGCAACTTGCAATTATCCCGCCCTTAGCAACGATTTTTACACACAATTCCATTCGTTGGGCAGTTCGATTGTTATGCAACAATGTCTATTTGTTACGTAATGAGGTCCATGAACATCAGCGCGCAAAGCGATTGAATGCCGTTTATAGTAGAGATCATTTGTACGTAACAACAATAACTGGTTTTGTTAAAGGGGTCCACAGCTTTCAGCCAAATCGTCAAAAGGGTCCATGACACTGAAAAGGTTGGGAACCACTGGTCTAAAGAGACTCTA
>Ga0210059_1005403_pt1 | contig 20587 bp, 12 predicted proteins | sample Ectturendosymbi2_FD_188042 | JGI IMG/M metagenome (GOLD analysis project Ga0210059, IMG submission 188042) | Ecteinascidia turbinata endosymbiont from Florida, USA - Sample 2 (SPAdes) (version 2) | ecosystem: Host-associated > Tunicates > Ascidians > Unclassified | place: Key West, Florida...
CAAGCCTATAAGCATTCAAGTACTATAAGTAGACCTTTAATTTTTTGGTAAGGTGAACGTTGCAGCTGTAACTGATTCAGGATACAAACTTTTACTGGAAAAGCATAACAATCCAGTTCAAAAAAACGAGAAATCTTGTGTAAAATCATAAACTGTTCGAAATTTTTTGGAAAGTTTAAACTTCATTTGAAGGAACATGATTAAAATACCAGCTCAAAGAAAGTGGCTCTAGCCTAAGTCTGCTGCCATGACACGGTTTGAATAAAATGCTAAGCTTTGTCTTGTTAACAATAGCGCCTCATTAGTCGAGCGGAATGTTTCAAGCTTCGACTCTTGCCTTCGCAGCTTTGATGGCAATAGTTTGGCTATGCGTCATACTTTTGATGGGACCGGTTTAATTCTTTTGTGTTCGTGTTTACGCTTTAGGGTTTGTTTCATTAAACTGAAGTGAATGTTTTCTATGTATCAATAAGGACAACTGAAAATTACGAGTTTGATAAGATTAGGACTGCTGGAGTGACTGGGAACGCCACTATATTATAAAAACAGCCAGGGCGACAATCGCATATGTTCAACCAGAGATGAAATTTCGCAGCCCTCCCGGCCAATTTCACCACGAGCCGCCACTGCTTTTGAGTGTACCTCAACACCTAAAGTTCAATTATTTTGCAAATTTGCTAAGTGAAAAGTGACAAAAGGTTCATGGTGGAAGCACATCACCGCAGTGCTAAGCATCAATGAGGTTCGTTTCATGAAACTGAAAGCGAGCCAGACATTTTTAAAACATGCTATACCAGATTTTGCAAATGAACTACTTTTTGTTTCATTTCAACCTGCCAGTTTGTTTTCTACAACTGTATATCAATATGCTTTGTATTCCGCATTTCAACTGAAAATGTAAAAAATTGATAGGTCAAAATAAAGTCAAAATTTGTAAATTAGAAAGTCAAAATTTTAAGTTTTTAGGTCAAAAATTGGTTGCCCTAATTATGATACAATTTTCTGCCTGAACCAGCTTCGTTGCGTCATAATAAAAACCCCAAATGATTGTAGGCACTAAACAGGTGGTTGTGCTTATTCCTGGTGTTGCCCAATTTAAAGTGTCATAAAGAAGATAAAGTATTTTTTGATGAAGAAGGTGCAAAAGTTTCATCTCGAAAAACAGTTGAAACATATTTTTGGCCAGGAATTTGCTACCTGCTAAACCTGCAAAACGGTTTCTAAACTCCTGCTAGAAAAATAGCTAACGGCTAGATTGAAAATTTTATAACCAACAGTGAGAATATCCTGATAGAATTAACAGCAAATCAGCTGAAATGGCAACACTGATGGACAACCGCTTTGTTTCACCTTTCCAGTGAAAAGATGCTAAACGTGAAAAAGTGGTATTCTTGTTCGATTGAGTTTATTTAGGCATTGCTAACTTCTATAGCTAGTGACAAATGTATTTGCAAAGACGTGCGTTTGTTATCCGCTTAGTCATATTAACTGGGTGGCCGCAGAGTTACTGTATGTCAATTTGCCCAAGCAAACAGACAATTTGTGACTTTTTGGAGCAATGTCACTGAACCGCAGTTATCAGGCATGTGTGGAAGGTGTAAGGGTGACGCTGCTTCAAACTTCACATCAACAGTTCTTTCAAAAATTTTCAACTGTCTTTAAAAATAGTGACCTAATAAAACTGTAGGGTTGAAATCGATTTGGTTTTGAACTACATGTCGAATAACTTACGGTTATACAATGAGTGTTTCTTGTCGCTTCAGTGTTGAATTTGTTGTAGGGTATGTTTACTGCATGGTACTGGTGGTAGCAGACATGCGGACTAAACCGCATATCATATTGTCATGGAATGTTCCAAACTCCAACGATGAAACCAAAAACTGGTTGTTCAATGCATGCCTCAAAGTTTGGCGTGATTGACTAGCTTGAGAGCAAATATCAACTCAAACAACACAACGATGATGATTGCCTGGAATAATTTTGATATGTTTCTTGACAGAGATAACAAAGATGTAGAATGATGAAGTGCGGTGATTCTGCTTTGTGTTACTTTTACCTACCAGGGAGTGCAAAAAATGAAGGTGAAATATTAAAACTACAAGTATTTAGATAGGAAAAGAGTTCGTATACACTGGAATTCCATATATTGGATCAGGCGGCTTTTATCACCTAAAACAGAGATCCTTTCTTGAAACATTATCCCTTCATGTTGGGCTAGTAATCCTGCAACTCTGTAAAGCCAAATTTGGAAGGTGTTCAGACATTCAGCAACAGGGGCAGGGTCGTTTAAATTCTTGATTGCTGATTCGGAGAGCTGTAGTTCGTCAAGTTGCTTCAGACGTCGGAGAAATGCCACAACGATTATATTCGGAGTTTACGTCTACTTTGGACATGCAAGGTAGAAGCTACTGTATGCATGTCGATTGACTTCGCGTTTCCACCTTATTTCTTTCTATCTAAATAACCGTTGTGCTAATTCGAATGTGTTCAACTTAATATCAAATAATGTTGTGAGCAGGTCGAATATTGCAATTGCACTATTACGCCCAGGGTAAAGCATTGCTTGGGAGATTTGAGCAAGCAGCATTTCTGGAAAACAGCAAGTCAGTGAAGTGATAACAAATACTACTCCACGCATTGTTGAAAAATTTTGCTAACTGAAGCGCCGGTCTGGGATTTATTGGGATTCCCAGCGTGCACTTAAAGATGGTGCGTGTTAGTGGTACAAGTTATGTGTTTAAGTGCAAGATCGAGAAAGTGGCCAATGACGTGCAATGAAAGGAAACACTCGACACCTACCTGAATTTCGGGTTTACATTCACAATAAACCCGTAGGGATCTAGCTAGTTTGCACATATGCAAAATCTTCCATAAATTTTTCTTCTCAATATTTTCATTTGAAAATCGGTAGGATGTTGTAAGACACCAAGGGAAATCTGTTCTGCTATTTTCAGATGTTTCGTGGACATATGAAGGGTAAATTTGCTCTTCAAATTTCCAAAGATGCCCGACCGCAAAAAAGATCATTTTTTTCAATTACTTTCGCAAAGTTACGGTCATAAGTGACATCTCTCATGTAGAAACATTATATCCACCATGTTTAGTTTCTGCCCCATGATTTTTTCAAAAAAACACGAATTTATTTGGAAACGTCAAAAACGGGTTTTCCCCTCAAAACACGTCACATTGATGTCACAAGTACGAGCAATATACCTCATAAGATGCGTTGCTGTCTTCCAAATCCGACGATGTCTTCACTGACTCTCTAGCGCAATTTGAATGACAAGAGTGTGTAATGAAAATGGAACACAAAGGGTAGGCCAAAGTAAAACTTGAATAAAACTTTAATTTATGCCGTAATTGTAATCTTGACCTTACAAATATTCAAGTGGTGCTCGTGAGTCAAAATGTTTTGCGATGTTTAGAATGCGTTCAATAGCCTTAATGAATTTAAGGAGTTTTTGTTTGGAGCTTTCCCAGAAATCAACTGCTCATAGGAAGCATAACGCTCTCTCTGTATTTTCCTAATACCATCAATGAACTTCCAGATAACTGGATGGTCACTTCCCAATTCAGCATACATTTTTCTGTGTGCTGCCTCAGCATGTTTACTTTTGCGTAGGGGCCATGCCCCCCAAAAATTTATTTTGGCCTGGCTACGCCACTGCTCAAGGCAATGCAAATGCACACTGTTTGTTGCTTTCTTTGAAAAAAACAGTTGCGTTCTTGAAAAACAGCCGCGCAAGACGGAAAAAAAACATAGTTCTAGAGGCAAAGACGTGTGCGTAAGAGTAATCAAGCAGATAGGTACTAGCGCCAAAACAGCTCAGCGCCAAAACAGCTCAGCGCCAAAACAGCCTAGCGCCACATCGCCGGCGCCAAAGAGTCGTCGCCAAAACGGCGACGCCAAATAGTCCCATCTGTTCTCGTGTGACGGAACAAGGAGATTGATACACGGTTTGATAAGAAAACGGAGTTTTGCGTGAGTTGCATTGCTCTGTAGTCACAAGCGGGAGTTTTGAAACAACGCAAACTGTCAATATTTTATCGGTGCTTGTTACGATTCTCACCATGGATTAGTAATCTTGGATAAAACTTTAAAGAGTGCTATCGCAAGTAAATCAACATAGATGGGATTTTGGGAAAAGTCCACAGGGTGCGACAACGTGTGCAGGCGTGAATATCGTAAAACCCTGAATGTCAAACAAATACTGCGAATGGAAAGACATTCGCTATATTGGTTCGGCCATGTGACCAAATGGTTTGCAGTACATTAAAAAATGTAATCTAAGTTTTTCTGTTTGCCATCTACCCACATCAACAACCACTTCATGACGTGCCAGAGTATTGTCGCAAATTGAATGTCACTAACAGTCTAGTTGTCGTTTTTAGCAGGTCTGAAAATAACATTTTTAATAACCCTTTGAGTTTACAAACACCTCAAACATTTTCAGATTCTCTGTTGACTTTTTAATCAACGGTGAGGACGATAACATCGCCTTGCACTTTAATCCCCGCTTCGACACACATGTGGTTGTGCGCAACAGTTTCAGAAACGGAGTGTGGCAAAACGAAGAACGGAATCTTGGATTTGGATTTCACTGGAATAGAAATGAAAAATGTGAAGTAAGCGTGCTGTAGTTCTTAGTGAAAAATATTCCGTTCTACAATAAGCGTAGATTTTGTTGCTATGAAACCAAAATACTTTCAACCTTTTGATTTACTGCTATTTCTAGAAAGCAGCATAATACACAGGAGAATTATAAAAATGGAGGGTGATCGAAGCTTTCAACGTCAAAACATTACTCTTGAGTTGATTATTGATTTTCCTTTACCGTTTTTTGATGCGTGATCCAAGCTACCCATTTTCTGTGTTGATGTACGTTTTAGTTGAAGTTTGTCGTTGGAAGAAATGCCTTCCACATGTGGTGGAACGGAGAAGCTTTGCCAGACTTCCAGCACCGTTTCCCACCGGAACAGCTGTTTGGGATCAAGACGTACGCACTGGCAGATTACAGCATCAGCGCAAAAGCAATTTGATGGGAATGTCAGAGCTATATGCTGTGAAAGCACGAGGCTGTCACATACAAAACTGTGCTTTATCAGGATACAAGATTTGCGACTAATCAAATTTTTGCGACTAATCAAATTTCAAATATTGTTTTTATTCATGAAAAATGTACAAATGTGAGAACAAAAATGATTAAATGTCGCTGAACTTACTTTTTTCATGTTGTTGGTGAATCGTAACAAAAAATTCGTGTCGTTTTTTGTACAGTATTGTTGTGCTTTTCATCAATCTCCCTCTTGAGAAACGTGCAATATCTACACTCCGGCAGTATTCCCTCTAATGTTAGTTCCCTCATATGCGCAAAAATATGATCGTGGAGCTTATCGCAGAAACTCAAAAACTATGCGCATTTTTCACATCGACGCTCATTGGCCATCAGTTGCTGTGGCATGCAATTCCTCAAATATCTCTGAAAAGAAGAGTATTTTCATGAGAAATAAAAACTTACCCAAATAACCTTCTAATTTTCCATAAGTTTTTGTCACAATAAAATGGCAGAAATATGGCATTACCTCTGAAAAAATATGGTGCACAACTTTCCCAGTGTTCTCCCCTCTTACAACACTTGATTTTGTAGATATTTTATCGACATTCCAAAGCAGAGCTCAGTTTAACTATGTCGGTCGGAGAATCCTCTGGATACATAAGTCACCGGCTTTTGTAAGGCCAATTACATGACCCCAGTTTTTTTCAGTTGTTACTTGTCACGTGTTTGAGCTTATGGTTGGTTTATTGTAGATTACAATTCGCTTGCTTTCTCTACTATTGTCATAGTTCATCAGCATTTCACTTGTAAGTCTTTACGCATAATTTTCAGGACTGGGAATGCGCATAGTTACGTGAATGGATTACCTATTAAAGCAATTCGCTGATGTTAAGACAGCTTCAATCACTTGACTGTCAAACATATCTAACTCTGACACTGAAACTGTCAATAAGAATGAAAGCAATGAAAAATTGCATGACAATCTACACAACGTGGATAAAGTAGCCCACATTAACAATCATTTGGCAACATTTGCAGAGACATTAAATCACTTCTTGCTCGATCAGTATTTTGTGCACAGTATAATCCAGCGATGTGGAAGCGGCTATTTCGTCAACCGCTTCCGCTTCCACACCTATCGCTTTCGCTTCCATCAGAACCTGGACTCTAACAGAGCCTGGGCTTTATCTCATCTATGAACTTGCTGACAAGCATGACTATCAAAAACAGCAGCTTACGATTTACAAGGGCACATTAGTAGTTAAAATGATCGCATAAGTTAGTATCTGTCAGCACGGTACTGCTACTCTGTTCTTACAAAAAACAACCTGGAAAACTGTCTTCAACACATATCAATACAAACAGCACTTACAACAACCTGACCTTAGCCCAGGGTTTCTTAACATTGGGTGCCCCCAGGGGGTGCTGAAATCAATTTCAAGGGGTACTGGGGAAGGACACATATGTGGCGGCAAAAGGAAAAAGAAAAAAAATTGTCTTTACTTTATCCTTATAGTAACCAGGTGTTAGCCAATGGCAGGGGTGTTGAACTGCTTAGGCATGGCCAAAAGGGGTACTGAGGTAGAAAAAGGTTAAGAAACACTGCCTTAGCCTAACAAATATCAAGCTAAATTGCATAGCGTACCGTAACAGTTTTAGGTTTCTTCAAAGCGCTTTGATTGTCATACATTATTATGCCATAATAATGCTTTGAGCAAAATTCCAGAACGCAAGGTTTTGGACAAACTTGTTACATCTTCAATAAAATGCGAAAAGCTTTTTAGACTGAGTTGGCAAACACATATGTTCAGTAATATCTAAGTTAAGTTCGCACAAAGTTATGAAAAAATCTGGATTCAACTTTTTCAGCAATTTATTGGTATTTACAGCAAATCAAACGTGACAACTGGTCATAAAAAATGTTAAACACGAAACATTATATTGCTAAAGTTCACTATTTGATATAATTGTTCAGCAAGTTCGTTTGCTTTCAAAATGGTTAGTGAAGGTGGAAAGGGCAGTTTGCTCGATGCATGTTATCAATCCAAAGAAATACCTTCCTAACCAGCTCTGTTAATCCGCGGACAGACGCACTAACTATTCTGTGTGTGTCTTCAGACATTAGGGCAAATAGCGTTTGCACACAACTTCCCACTTCGCACAGACTTTCCTACAGCAGCTTCACTCCGCACTGTCATGCGATGTTTCGTTAACCTGGATCAGTTGGATGATTTGACTCAAAATGACTCAATTAAACGCTTGGCTTTGCCTAACATTGTTTGTGAAGTGAATAGTATAATGTAAGTGAATACTATATGCTTTGCTGAAAAGAATAGTTAGCTTCAGTCAAAGTATCAATCAGTCCCAAACATTAGCCCTAATGATCAACAACTGTTTGCTAAGGCAGTTAAAAGCACAACTGCTAAGTTCGCACCTACCACATAAGTTCGCACAAACAGCTCAGATTCAAGTTGCGATCATAACAGGGAGATTGCTGTGCTTTCAAACTGTTACCATCTAGTAGACAGCCACCAGGTTTGAAAAGTCAGCCTCCGATAAAATCGGTAAGTTACACGATGACTTGGCCTTCTATGAAAAACGCCATGGATGCTAGTAATGCTTTATCTCGTTCTCTCGCGCTACTGGTATCGCACGTTCATTCAGACTTATAGTGCAACTTCACCGCTTGAATCCACATTGGGAAATGGACAAAACTTCTTCGCCAAGTTACTCTTCAAGTCAATTAACCTATGTGGAAGAGGAAGCGGTAGAACTTTCGCGCTTCCGCTTCCACAGAAAAAGGACCGCTTCCACCGCTTCCGCTTCCAGCTTCCGCTTCCACATCCCTGATATTTAAGCGTTACGAAGTCTCTTTGCGCCAGTCCTAGCCAACTTAAAGAGTTTTATCCGTTCTAAGTAATGTTCTAACAACTTATAAAGATAAAGCGGTACCCAGTGCCGTGGCAAGGCAGCCCCGTACCATTCGTAGGGGCCCCACAATGTACACTGTATTAGTAAGTTAGAATCTCTCTATCCTTGACTTTTACTCAACTGGTTTTTGCCCTCAATGCAGAGCCGGTATATAAAGCATGTAATATCATGATTCGTTAATTTCGAAAAGAATTGCGGACGTTCGGACACTGTAGCAGTATTTTGTAAAGTTGTGGTTACGTGATATTAAAAATGATATTAAAGGGCCTCATCTGGAATTTTCTTGGGGGACCCAACAGCCTTTCACACGGCTCTGGCGGTACCAGATGTAAACGCTTGTTATCCGACTAGTGAACAGGATGGGTTGGGTCGAATAGATACGGTTGGTATAACGTCATGGCTGAGCAGCTAATGGTTGGTATTTGCAAATTCCAGTCGCAAAACGAACCTTTGGTCAGCATTTGATAAAGCGCTTTGTACTCGACAAGTACAGTTGTAGGCACACTGGAGTGATTTAAAATATTAAATCACTGAGTCTAACATTGAAGCATATTCACAAAGGTAGTGTTAGACACTAGCATGCTCTTGTCAACAATGCAAACTGTTCACATGCAACAAAAGTCCGTTACCAATAGGAAAGCTCTGGATTTGAATGATGCAAATTCAAGAAACTAAGAAGAGAACTCGATAAAACCAGTGCTTTTATCGCTGGTGCCTTCAGTATAAAAGTGGCTCCAGACCCCATCGACAGGGAAAGTAACTGATCTACTTAAAACCGATTAAAGATAAACTTTCAGCATTTTAAAGTTACAATCTTACATAATCGCTGCACTTTGGCAGCTGTGAATCAGCAAAGACTGTAAATATGTCTGTTGGACCTTTTGTTCTAAGCAGGAAGAAAGCTTTTTTCTGAAGGTGCGCTGTTTTATCAGATATTATGCACAGCTATCTATTCATAGAAGCACACTGAATTCTCAATTCGAGCACAGAAATACCTTTTATTTGAGGGTGGAGCTTTGTTAGGCAACTGTGCAGTGCTGCACTACTGCAAAAGGTAAATAGGCAATTATTTTACTGTTTGTGTGTTAACAATGAACGTACACCTCGTTTAAACATAGAAACTTGTCGTTAAAGCCAGTTAACAAGCATGTTGGGGAGGCAACAGATTCAATCGACCTTTGCAACGTCGGGTCGAATTCTCGTTAAACCGACATTGGCTCAAAAGCAAACACATCCAATCAGCAATTGTTTGCCTTCAAAACAGTTTGCTGCCCTTTAAAGAAATCTACCGTGAACGGATTGTGTTGGTCTTGAAATTGCAATAGGCTCAATCAAGGGTAGAATCTATAGTTAGAATGTTAAGCGGATGGTTCCCTTACAAAGAAAAAAATTGGAACGTTGAATGGTTTCAGTAGCAAAATTTTTCAGCTGCTGGACAATCGCGTGCTTATTGTTCACTTTTATCCAAAGATAAAAAACTTTCATCCTCCCTACAATTTATTTCATTCAATGCCTTTAATTTCCAACTAAAATCTTGGAAACTGATCAGTTCAACTCAAGTGCAACCCATCGCATTGGTGTTCATATGTGTTGTTAGAAAACCGTTCGAATTGCATTACTCTCATTAACTATAAAAATCATCTTAAACTGAATCACCTGACTGAAACACAATTAACTTCGCAACACAAATAGACTGATGTATGCAAAAGACTATCTTCACTGCTGTGCAGGCAATCACGGACCGCAATATTTCATTGCCAAGATCATATATCAATATCTTACTTTTTTTCACAAGCCTATGCATTCCTATACAAAATATACACTGCGTGCCAGTGTTACCTTGAGGTTTCCATGGATTATGAAAAAATATATTCAAAGTCGAACAAATGTGATCAAACTTTAGAATACTGTACATATGGCGTAGGTTAAAATTGTGTTTTAGATCTCTGTGGAATCAGAGTTTCATTACCATGATCTCCTCAGCTTACTTTTATTGAAAAGTAAAAATATCTTCTGAGGCAAAAAATGCACTATCTGCGTCTGTGGAAACCTGTTACTAGTTAGAAAACAAAAAGATATTTACTACCGCTGGTGAACGGTTATTATACTCTCAAGTTTTGTTTCGCTCGCTGTAAATCAGTAATTGTAACAGATGATGGTTATCACTTATCTAAAACTGTTGAATCTAAATAAAGATGAAAGAGTTGAAAAAACCTAAATTCTTTCAAATTCGCTAGATTTTCAAAAGTTAATAGGCGACTGATCAAGATGCTGTCACAAAAGACGTCTAATCTGTGTGAAATGTGCAAGCGTCAATCTTGATGAAACTTGGGCGCTTACTGGAGAAAATAGCTTGAACATTTTGGAGAAACGTGCATTTTGGAATGTTACCGTGAAAATACTTCCATGCCAATAATCTCTTGACTGTGAACCACAAGCAAATACTATATCGTTTTAAACTTCCTCACCTTCCTGCCCAGGTATTAAACTTTGCTTACTATTGTTACCAGCAATGCACTGTTCTGTGAAAGCTGCTGCTAGACAGCAACGTGTTCCTTTTGCAGCAGACAGGAAGCTTCGCTTGCTTAAAAGTCCGTACCTACCCTTCTGTAGCTTGCTTCAGCTATCATTGAGTTCAACAAACAGTTATGTCAACTTTCCACATTTGTAGTTGAAACAAAACGTGGCGGTTGTTCACACTACGAAGCCCACATTTTCCACTCGGTGATATTTTCTAACTATGCGTTAGAAATTAAAACATGTTCCAGTTTTTTGCTTTTTTTGTATCAACATTGATGGACTTTCTTAAAACATTTCAATTTAATCCATATTAAAACAAAATTTGTGAATGCTACTGGGTTAAAATCCAAGCAAATTTGAGTGTGTAGCAGATGAGCTGCGCTGGTTCTGCCTTCACAACGCAGCATTTTTTTGGAACTGCCTTTAGTGATTTAATTGCTTGCATGCGTCGATGTTTGTTACAGCTGTTTAAGATGAGGATGTAACAGGGGGTTGTTTCCTGCCAAGCGCCCGAACGCAACGCCCGGAAAGTACGTTGTAGTCATCGCAATCATTAAAAAATGCTTTGGAAACTTTGTTTAAAGCAAAAGCAGTACCGCTACCGCTCAGCTTACGCGCAACGTGGAAATGACTCAATGCAAGTTCTCTTAAGCTTGTTTATTACAAAAAAAAATTTCATCTCAACTTTGGGACAGAAAGACCTATAACCCTTGTTGTTTTGTCAATCAACATGCAGTCAACGACGTCACCCGCCGGGTGATTTTTTCTCAAGTGCGGATCAACAGCTGATTTCTGTTGCGGCAAAACCTTCACAGAAGCCAACGTGACGGGAATTAGCTTTCGTGTTGTCTCACACCTTTATTTCCTCAAGTAACTTCACTCCACAGGTGAAAGAAAACAAGGAATCAATCGCAAATTTTCGATAGAAAATCGATTTCACTTAACACTACGCATCGTCAGTCCTATCATCTGCAAGCATCTGCAAGACCCTTATTCCCTCTTGCTGGGTTTAGTTTGAAACACAATACTACGTTTTAAAGCCTATTAGCACTAAATATTGGTATCTTCGCCGTCATAACTAGCTACGACTGCTGGCAATAACAATGTTGATCAAGTGGTCGGTTGTGTGTTGGTTGGACCGGGTATTCCTGAATGAGTTAAAGTCATAAAGGAGGTAGAAAAGAATGGCAAATATTTGTCCTGCTGTAAAATGCGTACTTGGGCAAAGCGCTGTGCATGTTTTCGTGATTGGCGGCAAGTTCTGTGCCAGAAACAAAGTTGGAGAGTTATGATGGGAAGTTTCATGTATGACTTACAAAACATTTCCATTTTGAAGTTAACCGCAAATCAGCGTTTGCAAGTCATTAAAATTATCAGAACGCTACAACGGTTTTGTCTGCACTACAAAATCCAAAATGCGTTACTTCTTATCAGTCGAATAAAGTTGACATTACGTAGCATAAGTAGAAAGTACTTCCAGTTGCCAATGATTAACTACCTGTTTTCGTCGCTTCATAGGTTTCAGTTTTTCAGAGTGCAGACCAACACATTTTATCGCCATGATCGAAAGCAGTGGTTGTTAGCTCTTTTGTCATGGCGAACCCATTCACTGCCCCCGAAATGATTATGAGCCTTATCGCTCTCTCAGTGGCTTTTTAGGTTATTCCGAAATATGATTAGGTCACTCTTTAATCAGATATACAATAATCTTAACTGTATCAGATGGTTACGGAACACAGCACCTCGCCTTAAATTGCAAACATTTATCTTTCTTATGCACAAGATTTTTCACAAGTAGCATCAACTGCATTGTGGGTTATTGTTGCTATTTTCTGACATGTAATGAGTTAAAACACAAAATAAGAGCTAGTTTTAGCTGAATTGAAAGCTGCACTAAACACCTAGAAAAAGACGTATTAACACAAATGCAATAAATAATCGAACAAACATTAGCCTGCACAAAGTAAATCGACACTAAGATTGGAGCAAAATAGTTAATTACATTGAAAGAAGCTTATGTTACTATATTAAATGCATGAACAGCTTGGAACTGCAGTTTTGGTATATAACAATCCCCAAATAAAAGAAGCCTGCACAATGATTTCAACTCAGAACTCATCATGCATTAAGACATGCAGAGCACAAAGTTAAGAGATGATCGCAAGAAAACCAATGAACTTCGTCAAGTTGAAGAAAAAATGTCAGAATACCGCGTCGCTTGACTTCGAGCTCGACTGCTAGTGCAAGTTCCAGTTCAGGTGAGTTGAACACGCTTGAGGGCTCTTCAGTGTTTCATCCATTTAATTTGATTTTGACAGATATGTTCACAAATATATGTTTTTTGCACCAAAATATTTGTCTGTTTGCAGGGTAGATTTGCCTTTTCATTTAAGAATTTGTATCGAAGCCTCATTTTCAAACTTTTTTCAATCTTGACTGAATGATCGAAAATAAATTATTCACGTAACAAAGTGGAAAAGCTCCAATTGTTTTGCAGTTGAGAAGAAATACACGTTGGTGCCGTTGGTGCAGTTTTCATTGTACTTTGCAAAAAACGAAGAAACGTTTGCTCACCAAAGGCCACGTCACCGCAGAAATATAATCAGAGGTAACTTCACTGCAGCCCCATGCTCAACTTCACTCCAGCCCCATGCTCAACTTACCAGAAAACGCAAACACCATCAGTTACAAAAGCCAATTTAACTGACAATTTTCCCCGTGCTGTATCACTCAAGCTTACTGCAACGTTTCCAGTGCAAACAATTTTGTTATTTCGGAAACAAGCACAACTCCACCCAAAACACGTGGGTTACGCATAGAAAAGACACGAAAAATTCCGAAATTCCGCCAGTATAGGCCTTGCTGGCGGTCTGCACAAGATCCATCCGTGTCATGTTGTGTTGGAAGCTTGCAAATGCACATGCGATAGAAGCATAGGCGTAGCCAGGGGGGACCAAAGGTGCCATGGCCTCCCCCAAATTTTTAGAAAATATAGTCATTTTGTGCTTCGAGGGGCGTTGTTCCAAACAAAACAGCGTTATTCGCCTAAAATCAAACATTTTGCCCCCCCCCAAAATTTCTGGGCTGGGTACGCCACTGGATAGAAGTAAATTAGATTGCGACATGAAAATATGTTATTTTCAATAATATTTTGCAATTTTCAGGCATATAAAGGTAATCTCTGGCCAAAATGGGCAAATACTTTACGACATTCCCGAACAATCAGCTTGATCGCGACACACTATCGATCACAAAAAAGTTTTCAAAAAATTGGTTTGATGCATAAAGCGCTGGCAACGCTTGTTCCTGTTCCAAGTAAACACGTGTTACTAGGCCACAACAGAACAGGCTTTGTTTTGACAGGCTAATCTGCTGACGCGATTGACTTTTACGTCTCGCAAGCGCAACTCTGCGAAGCACTTGGACACACAGCGCTTGCAGAAAAAAACTTCTTTTACTCATTATAGCATCGTTCAAATGTGCTGCACAACAGAATCCACATTTAAAATTGTTGCAGATGGTGAATCGCAACCCGTGAGACAGACTAGAGTTGGAAAGCCGCCTTTGCGCCAAAGCTTGATCGTGTTTAAGTCTTTTGAAATAACTGGCATATTAAATTGTTTTGTGGTTTGTCAAAAGCACGAATGAAACCTCTGGAGCAGAACGGTGCATAAACCCTGGCACAGGCAGCGCAGCATTGTTCTGTTGCCTTTCCAAGACATAAAAGCGTCCTTTACGCAAAGCAAGTTCAGTGCCCCGTGCAAAATACAGTGCTCCTGGGGAGCTTTGACAGGTTACAGCACCCGAGGTTGAACATAACCCACCCGCGTCGACTCAGCTCGTCTTATCAGCGAATTCCCTCACAGGACCCAATTACGAAGCTTGCTCGTCCATCAAAATTTTAGACTTGTTTTTGCAAAAATATCAATGCAGACCTCATGCACAGTTTTTGTTTTACCACGTCAGGCATGCACTGCCTTCCCTGCCAGTTATTCCTCCCTTACTCTAAAAATACAATACTTATGGATATTTCGTTAGAACTGCTCAAGAGAGCGCATGAAAAAACAGCTACTGAGGGAATCAGCTTAATGCGTGTATTGTAAGTCTTTCTAACATTAAGTTGAAAACTGCATTACGCTTTTTTTGCAAAAGAAACCTGAGCCACGAGTCTCGTCTTTGATGAAAGCTGCAAAATTCCGTTAGGTGGCGAAAATCTCCAAATGCCTACTGTTGAGAGAAGTACGAAATGTCTTGATGTTTGGCGAGCAGCTTATTGCTGATAAAAAGCCGTATTACTTCTTCACAGAGTTGCATGCCATCTTTTTGGGAGATTCATTTTTACTGCGTTCATTTTGTCCCCGTACGTGTGTCTGCGCTTTAGCTCTGTCATTGAAACGATACACCTGTGACAGAACGGCAAAGCCATGACGTTCGACTGCGTTCAACTGCGTACGTCGGGAAGCATTAAGGTTCGAACACCTCACTTCGGCAGGAAAGCATTGTTGAAAATCAAGTCATTTTCCAGCGATACTCAAGGTAATCCACAAAAGGAAGTTTGTTTGTCTGTATATACCAGACTGCCATAGGCGCAATTATTTGTAGCTGTGAGAGTGCTGTGTGAGATGGTCTGACTTGGCTTGAAGATTAATATGAATCCTGTGTCACAGCGTATCCTCGCTAAAGTTTTTGAAGGGATCCGAAGCGGAAAACAAGTGACATTTGAAGAATCGTTTCTTCTGTTTTTTTTTCCAAGCCAACTGCCGTACGCAGGTACAGACGGCTATCTGCACTGCAAAGCGTGGCGTGCATTGGAAGAAGGTTGCTGCTGAAAATCTCCCTGTAACGAGTAAAAATGACAACTTTTGAGCATTCCGACAATTCATTTCAACCTCGTTGAGTACAAATTGAGGTAAAGTTGTCGAATGAAAGGAAACAATCCTTTCATTGAACAAAAGCACCCTTGATTAATTTTAACAGAATAATGCGATGTTCGAAAAGTGTCAAAAACAATCTTGCTGTGGATTGAATTTGCAGTTTGTGAATTATTTTGCTTTGTGGAAAATATTTTTGGAAACATTTTCAAGTTTTTTTCGTTGGTGAACGTAACCGCAACAAATTAATCTATTTCTTCTTGACAAGTCCATGAAGCCTGCCTTCTAGTTGTGTTTTTTAATCTTTGTTGTGATTCGTGCAGCAGAGCTGATAAAATGTTTTTAATCAACGGAAGCTTTGAAGCTTTTCGAAGCGCTACATTCAAGGTAACTTTGCCGAAGCAGTTGACGACCTTATGTGTTAGTTCTTTCTAATGATTCATCTTCGAAAGCAAGTGGTTAAAATTTTTGCAGGTGTCAACAACCAGCAACCAAACAAAGCCTTTGGCAACAATATCATGTCAAACAAACGAAAATAGCTCGGATTTTTTAACAATTACTTTTGCATTTGTAATGATATCTTTTTCATTAAAGTATGTAACTACTGATGATGACCAAACTTTTTCGAAACAGCACTAACCGAGTATGTTTGCGTATTGCCATCTTCGTGCTTGAAAAATCAGTAAACGTATCCGCCTCTCAAGCATGTTGTATTTTTTCCAAACCTTTTCAATCATTGTATCTGTTTCAAATGCACTGCAATACGTTTCGTAACACGGACTGTAGTATTCTCCATTTGCAAAAGAAATCGTTTAAACATTTCCGCACGACTGAAACTACGTGCTGCGGAGTAGAGTAGAGTGGGGATCCGGAGAGAAATTTGGAGCAACAAGTCGGACAAGGCCCAAACGCCGGTCGAAGTGCAGAATCTTCTCAGCAATAGCGCCCCATTTATGCGCTTTGACTGTAAACGTAGATTACCCTACAGTTGCGTAGATGAACTTTTAGTTTCTGTTATGATCATTATGTTCATCGCATTAAGGGAAGGTTACAGAGAGTTTTGTCTTTGTTGATATATTAACCAAATCCTGAAATGGTCGAACGCATAGCTTGAGAAAGCCATCCTATTTGAAACCTTTTGAAGCCTTTGAAACATTTGAATGCACGTTCAGTATATCTGTGTCAGTGCCAGAAATACGGTAAAATTAAGTAAAATGTATTTTGCCCCTCTTTTTTACGGTGCCTCCGAACGCCAAGTTTGACCAGGCCTCATCTGACCAGGATCAGATATCGCAAATTCATAATCTACTCAGGGCTTTGAAGGCTTCTCCATAAGCTTCCTACAACTCGTACTCCCTTCTGGACATTTCGTTTAAGCAGTCGCACCGTATGTTAGTCCAAGAGGTGCGTGAGGCTGAAGAAGTGACGAGATGGAAACATCTGTCAGCAGATAAATCGTATTAATCCTTGTTTTTCTCTCATATGTGCTTCTAACAAATGACCTGATGACAAACAGTCGCAAAAAGGTGATGTGGCTGTGCGCATGCGCAGAATGCTTCATTTTTGTCTTGCACGTGGTTGCTCGTGCGTTGTTCTGCGTGGCGTTCATAGAGACCTATCCGCATCTTCTGCTGCCTATAATCTGTTTGATCTGAAGGTTTTATTGCTGTTGGCGACCGGCGAGAAACATATTTTCGTTTGAAATTTTTTGTCCATCTTATTCTTAACTTATTTTCAATTTTTCAGACACTTCTTTTCGGAAAAAACGCGTTGGTCATTTATTTATGTCATTTCAGGGTAAAACGGCAAAATGGTGTGGAGTTCTTTGAATTTCTGGTGCATAAAAACATTGTTGTTTTTGTCAAACCTTTTTTGATAGAAGGAAAATTACCCCGGTTTTTCTGGACAAAGCTTGTGTAAGTTTTTGAGTTTGGGAGAATTTTGTCATTTTAAAACCGTTAATAACTGTCCTTTATTGAGGGCAGGAAACGCTTTTATTGCAAATTCCACTAAACTTTCACTGCAAATTCTATCATTATTGGCTGCATCTTTCAACCACTGTTGACGTCCTGTTGGAAATTGAAATTTACTTTTCCGTCAAATTAGACATCACATTCTGCTAAAGGTGTTTTAAGTTGTTTGCACACCAGGCAAAATACGAGACACTTCTGGATAAATGTAGAGTGAACCCCCCCATCCACGCTCCCTTGACATATATGACCTTTCACGTGGTTGCAGGGTTTTATAAAAGCCACATATTCTCGTCTTCTGCGTCGAACTAAGGATGTAATCAATTTGGTTCGCGTCAGTTGGGACGCGATTCTAAAGTGTGTGGACGTGAAATTTCTGGTGATGTTGCTTGCAAAGATTTATGAACAAAGTTATCTCTAAATCAAACTCGAAAACCACTGCTTTTTCAGAAAACTTGTATTCGAACGTTATGTGCAAATTCTTTTATGACTAAAGTAACAAAGTTGAAGATTTCGTGCCTCAAGAATCAGGACGTCTTTCCTCGACGCATCGAAACTCAGGTCATGTTTTCATGATCATCACTATGCAGAGCAGTGTCGTTTCCTCGTAAAACTAGTTGACGTGGCTGCTCTGTCCAGGTGATCACACGATAGCACACAGGGATCATATTTTTGTATTGAGACGCATTTTTCATGTTACGTAAAACGTTTTCAACAAAATTTTTTGATTAGGTTACCACTGCATATTCTCATTATTTCTGCTTATATTGATATTGTTGACAAACTGTACAGCAAATTAGAAGTATTCATCTGATCTGCAGTGATAACGAAATCCACCAACGAAATTTGTTTGTATTCAATCCCGCTCAGGTTACCAGAAAAAATAAACACTAATAGTTGCAAAAGCCTATTTAGCTGAAAAATTTTCCCAATATCACCCAGGGCTTACTGAAACGTTTCGGACGCACAGGCAGGTTTTACAACAACTCAGCAATTATTCTCAAGCTCACCTGACCCTGAAAAGTAATTTGTCAAATGTCGAAATAATTTTATTAGTTAAAACACAGATCCACCCCCAAAAAACGCGTGGGGTTGGCAGAGAAACGACACGAAATATTCCAAAATTCCGCCAGTAGCATTTGTAGGCGGTCTGTAAAAGACACATGTCGTGATATGTTTGAATCTTGCAGATGTAAAGAAGACAACTGAATGAGACATGAAAATTTGTTAATTTTAAGATGACTTTTCAAATTTTTATCTGCATAAGTTTCCTGTACCCAAATGGCAAAATTCTTTCACGAAAATCCGTGGCAATCATCGCCACTGACCCATCGCTTCGGGGGAGATTTGGTGGGCTTAGCTCCTTCAAACAAAGCTCCAAGCCGCCCCAAATTGAAAGGTGAAACACTAGAAATCAGTGGAGTTTTTGTCAATTTTTAGAATGTCAAGTCCCTTGCACACACGCAAACCCCCCGCAGAATCGACAATCCCCCTTATTGAAAGCTTTCTTGTGACGGGTCTGACGATCAGCGACAAACTATTGACCACAAACAAGTTCAAGCAAAGTGTCACAGCAGGCTTTGTTTTGACAGACCAATGTCTTATTGACTTTTATAACTAACAAGCGTAGTTCGGAAAAGTAATTCGACATAGAGTGCTTGCAGAAAAACATCTTTAACGCAAATGCCATTGTGTTTACATTTATAATATTTTCCACTGAAAAGTATAGTTAAACTCTTGCATGATGGCTTTTTGCATTGTACCTTCTCATTAGCATTGAAAACAATACACATCGCTCAAAAAAAGTCATAGCAACATTGAAATGTGCTATACAACAGAGTCTATATTGCTTGTAAATGCTTACCTCTTAGCAGTCCTTGCAAAAAACACAAAAGTGGTCGATGCAGACATGCGCTCCGCACTTTCGACACGTGCACCTCGTTCGATTCGATGGGTGACAGGTTTCGCCGAGTTGTCTTGTCGGCAACATCTGAGTGATGTCATCTGAGTGATGTCAATTCTCCTTTCAAAGACTTGCATATTTCCGTCAGGAAACGCAGTCCAGTGCCTGTATGCAAAAATTTATCACCTTGAAATGAGGTGATGTTTCGTAGTTTTGTCAGGCTTAAATAAGAACAAAGACTGAACATAAGTCCGACGCGTCGATTCGGCTTGTTTCCTAAGTGAATTCCCTCGTGAGCAGCAATTGCAAACTTACTCGTCCATGCACGTGGCAATTTTGTGTTTGCCAAATTGGTGTTGGAGACCTCAGTGACATTAGCATTTTGTCACACATGAAGCATTAAAGGCCAGCATGGCAATAATCCCCCATACATCCCTTACTCGAAATATAAAAAACTTATGCAGATTTCAATAAGACTGATCAACAAAACGCTTAAAAATCAGCTACTGAGAGAATCAGCTAAACACGTGTATTGTAAGACTTTTAACAATTTAGTTGAAACTGCACTACACTTATTGCCAAAAGACACCAGAGTGAGGTAGTCAATAACGTCCTCAAAAATCTTTCTTATAGCAAGTTATGACTTTGTCCTGATTATTTTTCTTCTAGCTCTGCAGAAAATTTGCATTTCTTGTGGTTTATTTCCGCAAAAATGTAAAAATGTTACCAAATATTTAAAAAAATGAAGGAATGTTAACTTTGAAAAAAATGAGAGAATGTTAACTTTTGTCCAAGTGGTTTGTGCGGTCCATTTGCCAATTGGTCATGTCATTCTTTCTCCTGCATTTGGCGAAATGAGTAAATATTGAAATTTTGTATCAACCGGTTGTTTCACAAAAGCTTAATGATTTTCAGTGTATGTTTAACATGAAATTGTATAAATTGAATAAATCGCTACATCCACCCAAGGCCTAATGCAATCACACAAACAGCGCGAACATTGCATTTGATTGACATGAAATAAATTGATTCATAGCAAGTAATTGATTCTCTTTCGGCAAGCTTTGGTTCTGTGCTCGTTTGCGTTGAAATATTCTGAAAATAATCGATCAAAGTTAAAGATTCACAAACGGTATTCTTTGCCTTATCATTCCAATTTATAAACTTGAACATACAAAAAAACATTAGGTTCAGAAAAATAGGAAAATTTAATCAAGTCCACTATCGAACGAAAACTTCAACAACTCAACTTGAACCCGGTCCACACAGTGAAAAAATGCCCAGTCTACTTACACATTCCATGGATCGGAAACGTTTCGATGAAGTTCGAAAAGC
>Ga0210059_1005404_pt1 | contig 20586 bp, 9 predicted proteins | sample Ectturendosymbi2_FD_188042 | JGI IMG/M metagenome (GOLD analysis project Ga0210059, IMG submission 188042) | Ecteinascidia turbinata endosymbiont from Florida, USA - Sample 2 (SPAdes) (version 2) | ecosystem: Host-associated > Tunicates > Ascidians > Unclassified | place: Key West, Florida...
TGATGTATATTGTGTATGTACTGTTGCAATCGGAATGTCCGAGCGAATGTGCGCAAAGCTTCACACTGTAGCAGCAACCAACAATAGAGATTACCCGACGAGATCACTCTATTGTTGCTTGTTCGCGCCACATATATATGGGTGTAATTCTTTGCACTCATCCCATTTGTGGTGACTCGCACATGCAATACAACGCCAACCGAGAGGTTGCAACAACATCCCCTCCTTTTTACAACCGCACCGATTGCACGTTCTTTTAACGAAGGCTGCACCTGGAACAATCTTCACATCCTGGTCACAGCACCATTTTGTTGCGATCAGAAAGCCCGAACTGCAAGTGCTCAAAGCTTCACACTGTGGCAGCAACAAAGCAACAATGGAAATCACCTGACGAGATCACTCTATTATTGTTTGTTCACCCATATATATATGGGTATTGTTCTTCGCGCACATCTCGTTCGTGGTGAATCGCACATTCACCACAACGTCAACGGAGAGGTTGCAACAGTACCATAAAACAATCGTTTTATATACTTTCTTTCTCATTGAAATATTCTCTGCCCTTCATATGTTGTTTCTGTAAATTTCTTTGTCACCATGTTTGTCCTGCCCGCCCTGTTTTTGACTGAATGGTTTGGTTAATAATAGATCATTATTTATACATATAGCCTAGTGCTAATACTTTACGTGTGCTTTTTACCTGTTTAACATTTCTGTTTTCAATACATAACAGTGATGATATGTGATCTCTAGTTTTAGGGTAATCTCCCAGAGAGCACTGGTATTTAATGACAGAGTTTACCCATGGTGCGCCTGAAACAACAATGAAGAGAATCAGACCCGTCAGCTTTCAGCTCATTGAACACGAAAAGCAATTATAATTTTCTTTATACTTTTATTAATTTTAATTTCATTACTACATCAACTTCAATGCATCATTAACAACTTCTGTGCTGATTGACACATACATGCGTCCTACGTTCAAATGGACAGGGTGCGCAATAACACATATATGCGTCATTCAATCGAATACACTGGATGCAGATTGACGTATATGAACGCCAACGCAATAACTTTTCGCATACTTGTTTGTTTGCAACGAAATTTTCCACAAATATTCTTCATAACCAAACACATTGTTACTGAAAATTTGATACAAATCGACCAAAAACTTTTTGAGTTATGAAGTTTAGTTGTAAACCATTTTTCTAGGCCTAGGCTACAAGATTTTTTCAAAAAAGTTAGGTGCGAAAAGTTGTTTGTTAACACACAGTAACATTTTTTCTACTCATTTGGTTGCAATGAAAATTTACAATAATGTTCTCCATACCTCCCGCATAATCCTTTAAAATTTCAAGTAATATGAGTAAGAACTTTTTTAGCTATGCAGTCTGGCATCCAGCAACGGTTTGCTAGGCCTAGGCTACAACACTTTCTGCAAAACACTTAGGTCTTGACAGATGTTGCGGGAAAAGATAATCTTTTTTTAGTTGTATTGGTGCACAGAAAATTTCCACATATAATATTCATAACAAATTCTCATCATCTCTGAAAATTTGAAGTAATTCTAACGAAAAGCTTCGGAGTTAGGTTCATTCGTTTCGTAACTACAGACGCGCGTAGGCTACAAAACTTTATGCTATGCAGCAGGGTTTAGCAGTAGTTCTCTGAAACGCCATAACTTTTTCAAAACTAATGTAAAGTTTTTGCAACCAAAATTTACTAAAATTATCTTCGGGTTATTATGCATTTTGCCTGAAAATTTGAATTCAGTGCATCGAGAACATGGCGAGTTAATAATTGCTGAATCGAGCAACCGGACCTTTTCCCAGCGCATCGGACTAATTGTTTGTGCGCGTGGCTGGTAATGCGATAATTTCGGTACAGTAGTTGTTGCGTAGGGCGCAATAACTTTTAACGTGCTTAGTATTTTGCAACCAAATTTTAGATGAATATTCTTAGTGTGAAAATGCATCTTACCTGAAAATTTGAGATCAATTGGGCAAGTACTTTTTGAGTTATTCAATTTTGAGTATAGCTGTTTGATGAAAACAACCTAAAAACCATCCCGCACCAGCTGAATAATCGCGTGGAATTCACACCGCACCGAAGGTGTCATCAATACGACATTACTGTAATAATCAGTGGTTATAGCACGAGTTCAATAGTTCTAATCATGGGGAGGAAGTAACCAAAGCCATTAATATTTTTTGTTGGGATAAAGACAGGCATTAAACCATAATTCCCATATCTAAATTCCGTTGGGAATACTTTCTTAACCGCTGGATTAAAGATTGCTTACCAGGCGATGGCCTGAGACAGAACTGACTTTCAGCCTTAGATTGCTCTGGTTTTGTTGGCAAAAGAGCAAGAGCGCTCCTGTTACCTCTTGCATAACTGGAGCAACATATTCTCGAATACACTGTTTTTCTATTATATTCTTATATCACTCTTGGATGTTTCCCATGCAGGGCGTTTATTGAGAGAGTAATTCTTTCTTTTATAATAACAATTTTTTATTGGTTAATTATTCTCTTTTACTCCAAAATATCTTCTCTCACTCCGAGACCTCCTCTCTCACTCTAAGAGGTATGAATATTCTCTTACTTTGAATTGTCCTCTCACACTTTGAGATTTCATCTCTCACTTTAAAAAGAGCGATTTCTTATTGGTCGAAATTCGTCACGTCATGGGCTATCTTCAGAGCGTGCTTTTGCACGTGTTAATCGACATGTTGTGCATTCATTTTTGTTTTAACTTGGAATTTTTATCGAAAATAATAGTGTTTTACTATAGGGTGTTATGCTCGTTACTTACTTCCTTAATAACAATATACAACATAGGTGTAGGAGCAGGTAAATTTTTGGGGGTGCGAAGAGATTTTGCTCATATTTCCCCAAACTTCCACGAAAAAAAACAAAGAAAATGACATCAAAAAAAGTCTGCACTCTCATTTTGGGTGCCATTTTTGTAAAATCAGAAGAGCATACAGCAATTTTGCAGAAGTTTAGACACATTTTGTCCAAATTTCTATATTTCAATTTAATTTATTTGTTTGTTAGCAGACACGAAGTCCATAGTATGAACACACACACTCTGCAGAACGCAGGTTGATAAAAACAGAAAATACAGAACGTAGTACAAGACATTGAAGCCGGCGAAATCACAGGGTTACAGACACTTTTTGCAACTGCAATTTGACATACACTTTTGGCAAACAAGCTAAAGACAATTTTATAAATAGAAAGTTTCAATGTAAGCCTACATGCTCATTCATTCACTCATTTTCGTGCCCACTTTTCCTTTGAGGAGACTCGCAGGGGCATCAACCTTAGGAGAACTTAAAATGCCTCACGATCAACAGCAATCTCAGTTGTCCTGGGTACACACCAAGACGGGACCAAGTAAGGTCGCAGACGTAGTCAGGCCACCTGGTCCTTGGACGACCTCTGTGCCGCTTTCCCGTGGGTGTTGCCAGCAGGACGTGTCTCACCAATCTTTCCTGCGGCATTCTGGACACATGGCCTAACCGACGTAGCTGGGATCTCTCGATTGGGAGAAGTGGCTTGACATCCCTGGCTTTACGGATTTCAGACCTGTGCTCTTTGTCAAGACGTTTCACACCGAGAACTCTTCGCAAATATGCCATCTCTGCCGTTTGTTCTTTTGAAAGTACTTTCAGTCGTCACGTAAGATTCGTGACCACAGATGAAGATCTGAAGAAAGACCGATTTAAAAACTGAAAGCTTTGCGGTCTTTAAAAGCTCCCGTTTCGTCACCACGGAGCAATAAAGCTCACGCAGAACTTGGTTTGCTGTATCAATCAGTGTATCAATCTCTTTGTTCCGACTTCCGTCACTCGTGAATACCACCCCAAGGTACTTGAACGTCTCCACCTGCTGCAGTATATTTCCGCTCACTTGCAGAATACACTGCCTTGGGCGTCTTAATAGACACAATGCCTCAATCTTTTTCGAGCTGATTTTCGTTCCTGCTTGGTTGCACGCAGCAGAAAACTGATCAAATGCGTGCTGAAGACCAGGGCCGGCGCTAGGTGGTTGGCCCCCCCCGAACCTGGACGTTTGGGCCCCCAATATTCAATAAATTGCACATAGTGTTTATGTAAACAAAAACATCGATTTATTCTAACAAATGCTATGAAAGCATTTCCTACACAACGTATAAAGTAGACAGACTTAAGCATTTGCTATGCTTCAACCTAACCAATGACTTTTTCCAAGATTTCAAAAAGCAAATGTTGTTGTCAACTCAGTCATATCTAATAAATTAGCAGTTTCACTTTCAACAGACATCATTGCCGGATTTGTTAGCCTTTCATCAGTCATAGTTTATCTGTGAAACCTTTTGATTAGCCTCAACTTGCTGAAGCTCCGTTCAGCAGTAATCGGCAAACCTTCGTTAGAATGGCCCCAAGCCCCGTTTCCATTGGCATCTGCAGAAATTTTTCCAGGGGGGAAACGTCGATATTTTGCTTATACTTTTCAGGTTGCTGACGATGCAACGCAAACGGACATTCACAAAGCGCTTTACCCATTCTACGCAAAAAGAAATTGCTCCATTTTACGGCAATAGTCACAAAAAATGCACTTCGTTGGCAGCAGTAGCTACAGTAGGTATATTGCGACAAGTTAAAAAATACACTATCTGCAGATTTTTCAAGCAGGGTACCTTGTTTCAAAGAAGCAAATTGCCGTGGTCTATAACAAAACCACAATTATGTCTTTAATTTACCTGGCAAGACTTGCCAGCAGCACTTAGAAAAAAGAGCTGCAAACGTCTAAGATCTCGTTCAAAGCAATGAAAACACCCTTTCAATAGATCCTTGCTTGTCTTTACTGACTTTTTCACGGTGAACGCTTATCCACATAATCCGGACAAGCGTTCAGTCTCACATTAAGAATGAATTTTGTAAACTTATTACGCTTCTTTTTGCACAGTAGGCTATAAAAGTACGTGGCTATCCCCTATCAGAACTCACTGTCTTCCTGCCTTACCTGCATTCAACATTCGCATGCGACAAAACACCTACTACCGTAACTTGAGGTGAACACATGATGATTCTTTGCCATGTTATTGTTACGCAATAAAGTCCAACAGTAGAACAACCTGCACGCAAGTTTCGCAATTTGCCTCTGCAGACAGGCAAATCAGCGGACATGAGTGAACTGCAAACTCATCACTGCACAACCCCAGGACAGTGAACCTCGTTCTTGTGCACTGTGAGTGTCATACCAGCAAAAAAAACTGTCAATGCAAGAATTAAATCATTTTAAATGGAATTCGCACGTCACTGACTACAGCCAAGGTAAATTTCTCATTATTGTGCTCCTAACTACAGCCAAGGTAAATTTATCATTATTGTGCTCATAACTACAGCCAAGGTAAATTTCTCATTATTGTGCTCATAACTACAGCCAAGGGGTATTCTATAGACAAAATATTGCCCAGCGTACATCCAGTGATGGGATTCGACCGGTTCGCAAGAACCTGTTCTTGGAATTTCTCGAGAACCAGTTGTTGGCTTTCTCAATTTTTCCCCATGAACACCTTCTTAAAAAATCTGAATCCCACCACCGGGTACACCACTAAGGGTTGAGAGCCACTGCTGCCTAGACAACACTGAGCTGACCATAAGTTTAATTAGTATATTTTTACAGTGGCAGCGTGAAGAACTTCAACGAACACGGACGTGGCCTAGCACAGCAATCACAGGAAGCGTAACAGGCCACCTTCATTATCGTTATGTTCCTAGGTTAGGTTGGTGGCATTACTGAAAATCTAAATCTCGTGCGAACATAGCCGTGATACTCACACGCCGGCGCTGTTTTTAAATCACTGCATTGTATTTAAAACACACCATACTCGTCTGGCCCGTCCTGTCGTGGACACTTGGGCATGCAAAACTTCGCTCGAGAACTGACGACATGATCATACCAACGTTGAATGGGACGTCAGCAATGAACACAGTACAACGTTTAACTTGTCTACCACCGGAGACAGAGGAAATAAACAGGAAAATACCGAGCGGCAGGTTGCACGCGCTATCCTGCAAGGCAATTGCAACCGCCACGACAATCTCCTACCGCACCGTTGACGCATTATCTAGCCAGCCCAGACACGCTCACGTGATGTCGTGGCAACCAGTCGCGCTAACTACCGTTCACGGTCGACATCGAGTTCAAACGTCTTGTCAGCTCCTTGATGTAGCTGTCTCGCGACACGGTCGTTTCTTCGCGAGTCTGGACGTCGCGAATTTTCACGCAGTTACTTTCCAGCTCGCCCGAGGCGATCACAAGCGCGTACGGGATCCCGGAGTCTTCGCATTCCTGCAGTTGGTTCAACATCTTCGGGTTTTTCTTGTACGACGTCTCGGCCTGGAAATTGAACGGTTACTTTGGAGAGATGAAACTTAATCTGCTATCGGCATCAGCGTTGGACCCGGTTCGCGTGATTCCAGGTTAAAACGACAGCGTTATTCGAAGCCGCCAGCAACAGGCAGAAAAACTTACGACTTTCAGTCTGAGCATGCAAGATGGCAAAAGCAACTAAGGCTGCCCGGAATTTATGCGGTAGTCACGATTCTGACGTACCTGAAACTGCCAAGAGCCTTTCAGTTGGTACAAAGATCAAACCTGCATGGCTGAGCCATTAAGGCAACTCAACGATATCGGCAACCTTAGTGTAAATTTAACTCTGCGGCAAACTTGATTATCAAGTTAGGTGATCTAAAAAGAGATCTCGACAATTCTAGCAAGCTTAAACAACTTTGCTGTCCCAGTTGGCTTCGCGACCTTAGCAGTAATCTTATACTTGAGTATCCCGATATGAGATTACTGCTGAGGTCGAATAGACGTTGCCATGCGTTTCTTGACCATGCGCATGTTAATCCATTCACCAACAATGCAAGGTGTTGAGAACATAACCGGGTCCGCACAACAGGCCTGGTCAGAGTTTCGCGACGGGGGGGCTGAACGCCGTTCAAATAAATTTAACCCTCCACACTGCCCAGCAATACCTTGGCCGCAGTCAAATCGTCGCTAAACAGACAAACAAGGTTAAATCTCCAATTTGGAATCGCCGATCATCTCACGAATCGTCGCGGCGACAGCGCTTGGCGCTTTTCTCGCCCTCCGGTTCAGAATGGCAACGCCGAGAAGTACAGCATGACCTTAACGCCACTTAAACTTCAGAATAAAGTTGCCGAGATTGCATGGTTTCAGTCACAACTCAACAACCGATAGAGCGAGTGAACTAATCGAACCAACGAAAGATGCAGACAGTCATCTAGTTTCGATTTTTAAAAATTGGACACTGTGGAGTTTGAACTTTTTGTGGCCAGTGTGACGTCACGGAGTGGTCCAAATGACGTCATCGGGAGTTGTGAATTGTTTGAAGTGTTAATTTATCCGGGTTTTTTTATAAACTAGATGAAAATCTGCATCTTTTGAGGCCTTGACTGTTCCTCCAGCATCACCGGACGGCAAGTTATGGCCTAACTTTGGCATTTTTGAAAATTTCACTGTTTTTCAAAACTTCCAAGAAGCTTGCACTTTTTCAGTTCTCGGGATGCATTACATGATTAAGATTTGCAGAGAAACAGCATTCCAAAAATTACTTTGATGTCCGCGTTCCAAAGTTCCGTTACAATCTTCATGCGTTCTTGAAGAAAACCTTTCTGCGGTGACGCGACATACACCTGGGTGTCGTTCGTGCGCAACTTGTCTCCTTTCTTTTTCATCTGAGCTTCGAGAAGTGAAAATATCCTCTCCACGCCGATGCTCACTCCCACGCACGGGACCTGCGCATTCATCGCTTTCTGATGATTTAACTACGAACGGCTGCGTAAAACGATCACAAGGTTTCGGGATCAGTTCCAGTTCTGCACGTCTTGCTGGGAAATTGTGTCCAGACACTGGGTTATTTTCGGACTAGGGTTTCTTTTTTTTCGCTGAGACATTTCGTTCATTTGTCTCGTACTAGTGTTAAAATTAACCGTAACAGTATTCACTAGCCTACCTTATCAGACATTATGACCGAATTTACTCAAATTTTTCCGGTCATTTCAAAATAATTTCGGTCTAAGACTGGAAAATTAAACCCAGCCCGGAAGTATAGCAAGAAAAGTGGCTTTGTCCACCACGGACATTCCTTGGTCACTCACCAAAAAGCACACTATCTTTTGAAGACGTCTAATGAAACTCGACAACGCTTCCTATCACTTTAAACAGTAGACCAGTGTTTCTCAACCAGTGGGGGTCATGGCTCATAGCGCAGTTTGAGTGGACCACGGACGTATTGACAAAAATATGGTAGAAAATAGTTATTTAAACGTCTAATCACTACAGCGTGGAAACACATTCATTGCGTTCAGCAGCAAGTTTCTCACTGAACTGCATACAGGAATAAATCCACTACATTAGAAATACAATGTGTGCTTGTTTATGACTATAAAAGTTTGTTAGCCTATGCTAACAAGGTTGTGGGCCACGCAATTTTTACCAAGATTTGTTTGAGCCACGTAAGTAGAAAGGTTGAGAAACACTGCTGTAAGCCATCAGAAACTCTCCGCGCACTTGCAACACTTTATCTGATTTCGGTGACTGCAGTTGGCGGCAGGCCGAAGCCTGAAATCTGATTCTTGCAGGGTCGGTTTGGGCGAACACTCTTGCTCAAGGAGTGCTACGGCAATTCACTCAGCGGTCGTGGATCGAACACCCAACCTTCCAATTGAGAGGCGGCCGCTTTAATACTGAGCTAATGCCGAACCTTGCATCGAGTATTTCCAATTGTAATGATGAAAAAAGACTTACCGACTTTCCTTTGGGATGGAAACTGCCCACCAAGCCATCGTACCGACCGCCGCCAGCCACGGAGCCCACCCCGACGGTTTCACCTTTGACCCGATCTTTTCCGTTCGTGGCTTCTGTGCTCGTCAACACCGCTTCGAATATCGCGCCCGTGTAGTAGTCCAGGCCGCGCGCCAAGCTCAAGTCAAACGAAGTCTGCGACAGAGCTTGTGACGTTTTGACAGTTGGTTGGATGAAGGGAATGCTTACGTCACTAACATGAAGTCAGCGCAGTGCGAATATTCCATTTTAAGTTGCGTCAAAAACAAAGCGCTTATCTCAGAGAGTCGTACACTGAACAAAAATTATACATAAAGGATAACATAGTAACAAGTGAGAGCGCAAAGTACTATTGAATGGAAGTAGGCAGACAGGTGGGCAGGTTAAAGCAGTCGCATGTTTGCTTTGAGTGCTTTTGCAAAACGTATCGACAAGCAGCACTCTTTGAATTCAGGACCAACCGTGATGTTCTTGCAGCAATCATAAACGAGAAATGCTTGTGACTGCCAAACGCGCAATACAATGCGAAAGAAACGAGACGCGTAGGTCTCATCTTGTTCGCTGCAGTAGGAGCAATAGACTTCATGAGATTGTTACGTGGAATTACGCCACAAACGCATGTTGTCACCTTGTTGAGAACTTGAAAAATGTCCAGGTATTCAAAGAGCAACTGCATATCCTTAAGTCCTGCCATTGCACATTTACTTTCCACCAGGCGGTCATCTCCGAGCAGCTTTTCGATAAGCTCTCTGCCTCCTGAGAAAAACATAGCAATGAGTAAGAAGAGCGGACCTACACAACAACTTAATGTTTCGTTGCAGAACAAAATCGAGGCTTTAAATATACTAGTGTGTCAAAATGATTCTTGAGAATTTGACGTGTTGAAAAAAATGTGCAGGTACAGATTTCTATATCGGCAGAATGCAGGTTTATGGCCTATTCACCACAGCCAACCTCTGCTCCCATTTTGGAGCTATCCTGAACAATAGGGGTGGTTTGCCGTGTTACTGTGTTGCATCCTAAAGATAACATTAAATTGTTTTGCAACGACATGGCGTTCATTTTGTGTAAACGGAAATGTGGTTTTATGCAAAGGATAATACGTTATGCACAGTGTTCATCTCGGTATAATTTTTTTGTTAAGGCTTGCTGTTCTGCTTATGTTCATAGTTTTCAGTTTAGCGTGACCGTAGTTCAGAGGTTCGTTTGAGCACTTAGTAAAGTAGGAATTAATCTTCCATAAGCAACCTTACAGTTGCCGACCTTGGAGATTTCAACTCAGGTTCTGACAGTTAATGAAAATTAAAGATCAATAAGATATCTGCTTAATGATCGAAAGTTTAAAGTTATCTTTGATCGTTTTTTTTTTTCAATTTTTGAATTTCGCACTTTTGCTTAATTGCTGCATCTTCTGATGCAATTAGTTTCGTGCTATGTCTTTCAATAGTATTTTAAGCTGCGCGCAAGTTGACAAGAAGTTTGTTGGGGCAGTGTGATAGTTGCCAGCTGAGTTTTTTTCTATTTGGGAAATAGGTGCAGTTGAATGTGTTATGGTTTGGTATTACTCTTCAGTATTTGAAATGTTTTTGCTCCTTTTTGGTGTGCTGCATTGGCAAATACTTATTGATGAATCGTCGGCAATTTGCTGAAAAAAGATGTGAAAATAATTTAATTTCTCTATCTAATGCTTGCTACCAATCACAAACATAATTGAGACAAATAATTGAGAGCCAATAGGTGCTCTTCACCTAAAGTGGAAATAGTACCGGTCTTCTTTGTCAGTGACAGTTTTATTGCAATTGACTAAGAAACTAATACGGAAAAATCGCTCATGCCTTTTAGAATATTATTTGCAATGGCAGTAATGGAAAACCCTAACCACCTAGTTCATTGATTTTTTATGGAAACGATTTACATCCTAAAGTTCGATTTTTTTGTAAAGTTATTAGCTTTGGTCGCGTGTACATTTTGCCTTGGAACATACGATATTTTCTCACTGGCTTTTATTTTCATGGTGACTTACATGTGATATTTGTGGTGTGCAAAAACAAACATGGTCTATTGCAGAAAACGCAAAAAATTTTTACTGTTATTTTTTTAGAACCCATTGTTACCTAAAGATGAGCATTTTTTGTGAGTTCCTTTGACTATGTCGGAGTGGTAACAGGAGTCGGAGTTGATGTTTTCAATTTTTTCGCAGTTGGCCTTAAAGCTCAAAGCAGGAGACGAGTCCCAGTCTCAAAAATGTGACTACGCTCATCTCTGAACCAGAACGGGCCGAGAACGTAGGCAAGACAGATTCTGCTGGCAGCAAACACAAGAAAACACCAACACAGAAGCCGGTGAGTGCCAGGCCGCATAAGCACCTGACTTGACCGCACCGCGCCACGGTGTGGAGCCAGCAAAACCATCAGATGTTGCTGAAAATCGAGAGGTGTGTTTCGAGACCTCCCAAGTTTGTAACCTCACCACCTCTCTTGAGAGAGGATAAACGAGTCGGACAATAAACGAACGCGTGGGTGAGATACGCGAAGTTTAAGCCTGAGTCCCCAGCTCAAGAGAGAATGCAATAAACGAGAGGCTATCTGGTGGAAACCAACGTACGACGAGCACAGTAAAGCAACTAAACACACCCGCCAGTTGAACGTAAGTTCCAATTTTGTCAGCCGTTTCGTCCGTTAGACCCTTATCGAGCATTTCCGCACGGACATCTTCCCACGGCAGCTTGTCCAGCTTGTCGACAGCCGAGCAGGCCGACCGGAATTTGTCGTCAGGACAACCGCAAACGGCAAAAACTCCATCCAAAATGCGACGGTCGTTCACCTGATCAATGTTAATGCAAACCTATTAATTGCCCTTTTGTCTGTGGTAGCACTGAAAGGAATCGATGGTGCTTGTTTGGCAGCAAAACGATATCTGTAATTCCTACGGCCAGTTTCAGAGTCCCAGGGTGTAATCCTGCTCAGACAGCACTGAGCAATGAAGGACACCTGGCTTTCCGCGTTTCTCACCGAGCACACTTGCGGTTATCGCAAAAATCTTATTTTTCTCATTAGCTGTTTGGTTTTGGGACAAATGAAAGTTTGATGCCAACTGGAATCCACCCTATTATGTATTTCGGCATTATCAGGGTTTTGTTGGGTATGAGGCTTAATAGAGGCAATCGTTTCCGTTTTGGAAATGCCCAAACCAGTGACCGTTTCATATGATGGTGCATTCTATTTTTGCTTTTTGATGAAAAGTCTGCAGTCAACAAGGAAATAAAACAGAAATGCAGAATGACAGAAGGCAACACTTTCAGGCATTTGTACTTCTTTGTAAATATCCAGTTTATAAACATTTTACGCTCAAGTAGTAATGTTCTACGTTTTGTTTACTGAAAATCGCTATAGTAGACCCTTCCCGATTGAAATTGTCTGAAATGAAATTTGCTAGAAAAGCAGGGTTAGTTGCACAGACTTGACGAGTGTGTGAAACAGCAAGCGCATTTGTAAACGCGTGAAATTTCATTCAATGTACATCACAGAACAGCAAAAAACATGTTGACTAAGCACATATGACACTGACAGACCTCGTGAATTTCACAGCTAATTTTTTTTTATAAAACTTCAAAGAAAACATACGCTTACATAGTTCGAAATACAGAAAGTACACATTCTCAAAGTTTATCATAGTTTGAAATCGTTACAGTGAAGAAAATTAAGGGCGTAACGCAGGATGCAAACAAAATAAAAGCCAACAAGTTTAAAGTGCACTTGCCTTGATCAGATAGTCACCTATTTTCAAGGCGGAAAGTATTTCTGACACAATTCGCAGGCATTCCGCATCTGGAATCATTGGGTCATATTGCCCAGCTATGTCAAAGTCGCACTGTCAGAATAAAGCGTGTTAAGCATTCATTAGTAAAACTGGACAGTTCTCATAACAATAAGATTGTTAAGAAACAGCAGCGCTGTGTTTCGCTCTGAAGACTGACTTAATGGGAGAAGCACCGTGGGCACACTATATGTCGGGAAATGTATTTACAAATCAACGCATGATTTTCAGGCAATCTGTCATTTAAAATGTAATACGCAAAATACAAAACTTCTTATTGATTGAAATTTGTTTTTATTGCAATTGTGTCTGCACGTCAAAGCAGCAACCTTTTTCAAACTATAATGTTCTTGAAAACAAGCTTATTAGATGACGTGAAAGTGTTTTGAGAAGTTGTAATCTATGCATAAAAATGAGCTTTGATTTCAGCGGGGTCATTGCTAACCAGGGACGGTTTACATTTTTTTTTTCAAAGACCTTCTCCACAGTAGCAACAAAGAGTTTTTTTACATTTTACAAGCATGGCTGAAGTTCAGATAGGTTAAGCCTTTCTTCTCACTACCTATGCAACTAGCCGTCCTCTTCCCTGAAGGAGCCAAATTGAATTAAGCACAGTATGCGAAACATCAATAAACAAAATAAAGATATCACCAGAAGGCTTTAACTGTTCAAAATTAAGCCTGGTGGCAACTGCCACGAAGCTACATGAGAGGTAAAAACACCTCTGAAGTTTCCTGATTTGGGAAAAAACTTGTCACATCTATCATGGTTTTTCAACTGCCCTGCATTAACACCACAAGAAAATACAGTTTCATTTTTATTTTCATGCAGTTGGAAATAAAAGTAAACGAACACATCTTTTTTAACCTGATAGAACTCCCTGTATCGTCCTCTGGTCATGGCTGGATTATCCCTTCGGTATACTTTGGCAATGTGATAACGCTTTATGCTTTGAGTCTTTGTCATTGCCATGTAACGTGCAAAAGGAACCTGTGTAACACAGAGCGTGAACTGAATCCCGCAAAAATTTACAGCAAAACACATGACAGATGCAACTTGTGGTACCATTGGTACAGCACGAATCCAGTCAGGGTTCGGAGTTGTTTTCAACAACTTAAGTTGCAAGTAACTCATTTTCACACTTATTTTTCAGACACATTTTTTGAGAAATCCGTGTTATATAAAAAAACAACTACAAAATGACAACTTTTCCCAGTCAGACATGTTTGCCGCAATACAATAAGTTGTTTTTCAATTTTTCTTTACAATTTGTAGTTGTAGTCACCGTGGCAAAAAGCATCAAAAGAAACACTATGGGCGCCAAGTATTCAACAGCATCAAAAGCTTTCACAACCGAACAGAAATGAAAGAAAATCTAAGAAAACACAATTTGTTTTCTTGTTTGCGGTGACTGCTTTATACTCTTTCTTTGGAAACATTTACAATCAAACTAAGTAACAGTGTTTCTGGCCGTATGCGAAGTGCATTTATTAGAATTCACACAAGGCTTTTTTCCTTGCACTCTAACTGCAGCCCAATTAACTCGTAATGGATAAGGTTGACTGGGATTGTGCGGATTGTTGGTTGTGCAAAGCACAGGCTCAACTGTCGTTGTGAAGAACACACAGCCCATGTTTTGAAAATTCAAGGTCCAGCAAGACTTATCGACAGACAGCAATTGAACACCAGACAGTAACCATGAACATTCCATGTTGTAGGACACATCCCACCTAGACAATAACACTGAACTAGCATTGCAGAAGATTTGCTAACGTAAAATGTTGTTTTGCAGCATTAAGTAGGAAAATAAGACATATGCCTTACTGTCAAATCATAACGCAAGGAAAGCATCTCTCCTCCTTGGTCTTTGAGGTCATATATGAGTTTACTGTCCTCTCCATACTTGTTGGTCAGTGTCTCCTGTAAATAAATAAGCTTATCAAGGCAAGTTGTGAAGACCTTAAGTCTTTCAGCTGTTAAGATTCCTTGCGAATGTCAAGGAGACTAAATTTCACATTGCATCATGAAAGATTTTCATAAGTTGCATCAGAGCAACAACTTTACACTTCTTGTAAAAAAACATAAACCAAGTTCCTTCTTGAAAATTTGCAGGATACTAGTAATCCTATGTGCAAACATACCCGGAATCCCTAATTCACAAACTTCATCTACACTGGGTTGCTGGTAAAGATTAAACTTTTGCTGAGCATAGCACTTATGCTAATTCCAACATGTGCTTTCATCTCAGTAATCTGTTCAAAGTGTGTCTAATGCATGGCAAAAATCAATGAATATGCATGAAAACTGTTGTTGTAACAATCTGCAAAAATATGAATGTTGGTATAAGTGATGCTAGTAATTACCTGTTTCACGTGTTTCAAATTTCTCCAACTTGTGTGAACATTACATTTTATCCTGCATTTCACCATTTGTTGCCACCTATGATAACCAGTTTGGCTTAAAGACACAGTATGGGGTAGATACGAGTTTTTTACTCAAGCAGATTGTTGTACACAATATCAGCAAAACCACCTTTTCTACATGCATCTAAAGATATGGTTCCCAACTTGTATAAATGCCCGGCACACCAGCCCTACATACAAAATCAAACAACACCATCACACACCTCTGCCAGCCAAGTGTCAACCAATAACTTATGCTCACCTGTTGAATTTTGCACCTAAAGTTACTGTTACCTCATGGCTGACATCAATTATGCAACTGTTACATAATTGCACATAATCCTTGTAACATCTTTCAGTGTCATTTACAATTACTTTGATTGGGTTTGAGCAGGTTTTGCTAAAATCCTAAGATCTTCGTAATGATGATGGATTTAAGGTTGTGATGCCCTTGCAATCTCAAAACAATACACCTACCTGGGCGTCAATGACTTGGTAACTTCTGATCTAAAGCTTTTCACAGGACTAACCACAACCTATTGTTTGTAAAACTAGTTGAATGCAATGCACCTATGCCCATAGTACAGTAAGACCAGGGCTGTGGAGTCAGAGCCCAAGCAATTTTGGTGACTGGAGCTTGAACAGAATTTTGTTTCATTACTGTTTAGCTGAATAAAGTGTGTAATGTTTTAACACATTCAGTGTGCTTTGACATTATAAATATGTCACGCATTTGCAACTAATTAAAATGTAATTGATGCTTGTCTTAAAAACAGGGTTGTGGAGCCGAAGCCAGAGCCCAAACAAATTTGGATTATTGGAGCTGGAGTCCAAGCCAAAATATTTTGTGTGGAGCCAAACCATAAAAATTGGGTTCTAACTCCACAGCCTTAAATAAGACTTCTGATGAGTTGGTATCAGAATCAGACCAAGGAATACTCGTCTTTTTGACCCCTTCACTGTAACCAATGAGGTAAGACAAGGTGGAGTTTTTAGTCCATATCCATTGCTGTTTACCTTGTTGAGATTTCAGTACAGCAGGCCACAACTAAAGCAGGATGCACTGTGGAAATATGTTTGTGAATCACCTACTGTTTGCTGATGATCTATGTGTGTTTCAAGTTTTCAACACCTTAATTTTACGGTGATTGTGCTGCTGAACACAAAATTGTTTTTAACTTTAAAAGGACAATCGGTGTAGTTTTCCCCCCTAAAAGTTTAAACAGTCTGCCACACCAGCTGTTTCCCTGAATGATGTAAATCTTATGTTTGCCAACTCCTCTATTATCTCAGTGCTTTACTTCATGCCTCACTGAAGCATGACAATGACAAGCAACTGGACAAGTAAAATCATTATGCAGCAAACAAGCTCAGGGACATCTTTGCTCAGTGCTTTCATACCCCTTTGTGATAAAGGGCAACCACCACAGATGGTATTCCTCCCAACATTTAGGAATGGTCACTAGATTGGTGAACACCCTATTAAAATGGCCATCAGACACCAATGTAACTACCAAATTGTTAGTTGATATTAGTAGCAATCAACTTGAATTATGCTACAATGGGTGTAAATTCTCATTAGAATGTTACCTTTTGTTTGAATTGACAACATAAATAAATAATAGACTAAAATTTGCAAGCCAATTCATTGAAAATACTGCTCAACTTCTTTAACCATCAATACATTACATATACTTCAAACAAATTGCAAAATTAACACCAACCTTAAGCTCAAAGACTGGTGTGTCAAGTGTACTAGCACCATGGCGTTTGAAACATTTGGTAATGCATTCAAATACTCTTTCACGAATAGCCATTTGCTTTGCATCATAATCCCTAGTGCCCTTGGGTGTTTTGAGCACCAACTTTTGTGATGGAGCATTATCACTGAGCTGAGCTTTCAGAGCCAGAAGTTTAGCAACCTCTTCATCTATCTAAAAAAGAAAATAAGAAACATTGGCACACAAACAGAAACAATACAGGAACACAAGTTCAATTTTCATTCCTGCTTTAGCAGAATTTATGAGAAGTTATCTGAACGCAGTAGTGAAAGTACAAACAAACTATATTTGGGTAAGTTAAAAAATGCAGGCAGCCAAACTTCAATAAATCATGTAACACGTTCGGCACCAATGTATGATACATTGGTACTTTAAATTCAAGCGTGAGCCAATATTTTGCACCACTTTGCAACTCTATAACTCACAAGGCGATTGAGCTAAAGAGCTGTTCAAATCCTCTAAAGATATGGCAAGTCTTCTAGTTCAAATTTTTGAAAATTGGAAAGTTTTGGATTTGAGGGTTTTTGTAAGTGACATCATAATAAAGGTAGGTTTAGGCATTTTGGCCTAGGTTACCAGGTCCTTGGCACCAATGCCAAGAGCTAATATTTTGACTCAAGTGTTCATTCATTAGAAACTAGGCTATAATCTGGGTTTTTAGAGCCCTTGATTACTGTTTCTGGTTCAGAAGTGACAGCCTAAAAACAACAAATTCATTAATTAATCCCCTAATTAATTGATTATCAATTTTTTGGCCATAATGTTCAAACCACAAATGCTAGATAGCTAATCAAAGGCTCTAAAGACTAGTATTATAGCCTAATGTCCACTAAAAACTTCAGTAAAAAATTGGCTCTTGTCATGGGCACCAGGGAACAATAACCTGGAACAATAACCTGGGCCAAAATGCCTAAACCTATCCCTCTTATGATGTCACCCTCAAAAAAACAAAATCCAAAACTTTCCAATTAAAAAAAGATCTAAAGTAGACTTCCTATATCTTTAAAGGGTTTGAACAGCTCTCTAGCTCAATCGGCAAGCAAGTTATGGTGTAAAGTGACAGTAGAAAAGTGGCTCATGCAGGTCTTAAAAGTAAATCCCCTCAGTGCTAAAAGTATTAAAGCATATTTTCTTGCATAAAGCTCAAACTAATGACACATTTCAGCTTTTTCTTAAATTTGCACTCTTGTTATATTGAAAGTGACACTGTTAAATCTCCAGTATCTGGTGTTTCCAGGGCAAATAACAGAGAGGTAAAATGGCCAAAAAAATAGAAAAATGTATTTTCAGTATTGTGGGTGTTAAGGTGTGGAGTTTAAATGCAGTACAACAAATGCACAAATACATAACATAGGAATGACAGCAATCATTGTTAGAGATTTCTGAAACTATTCCCTAAACAAAAGGAAATACATAACAATCATCACCTCTGCAATGTGACTGCTGCGCTCATAAGCCAGCCACTTGACTTGCAAATCAGACAACACACATCTACCATAAGAAGTTTTAGATAAACTCTTGTTAATAAGCAGGGTACGCCAAGCATAACATAACATCAAGGAAGGTATATTTGTTATTCTAACATGCAACAAAAAAGCCTAGTCCTGAGTGAAGGAATAACACTCATGAAATATTTGAATAGATAATATTTACACAACATTTATTCTCAAGGCTTTGAATAAAATATTTACTCATTCAAATTTTTCTTGTTTTAAATGACAAATTGCAAAATCTGTAGGCCAACCTTGGACTTTTCTGCTTTTTCATTTTTTAGTTGCCGTACAACTTCACCTTGCTTACAAATTTCTTGCTGAATTTGTTCCTTGTCCATGCTTAGACAATGTGATTGTGGGATATAAATAAAATACTCAAGTAATTTGATTTATGCTGTGAACAAAAATCTGCAATAAACAAAATTGTATCTAAAAATCACTGCAAAACATACTCAACAGTAGAGTCAGGATCTGTAGACAGTGCAATAAAACCAACAAAAATGGATGGAAAAACTTAAATCAAAATTGTATATAGCATAGGATCTAATGTGTATGAATTGCAAATTCAAAACTTTCAAGAAGATAGTGTCTTTTTGCTTCATGAGGTAAAATATATGCTATGGCTATTTTGCCTTTAACTGAATACAAATGGTTCAAGTAGTCATGTGATAAGCACAATACAGAGAGACACAACACGTTGAGGTTTAAAGTTTTAGGTTAGCCTAAATATGCAACATAGACAAAAGGCAGTGGCTACAGAACCACCTGAAGATCTTCTTATTTGAAACCTTATTTGACCACCTCCTGTAACATGACAGTAACGCATGATGAGAGTGCAGCAGGCTTGGTACAAACATACCATAAAACCAAACCCTAATTCGTAATTGTAATGGTAACCACCTAACACTAGCAGCGATGAACAGATTTACGTTTTTCAAATCCAAATCCAATCCAAAAATTCATTTCAAAATCCAAATCGAAATCTGAAAATAGATTGTTTTAAAATCCAAATCTTGTCTAAATTTGAAATCTTTTCACTACTATTACTGTATTAATCTACATGTAATTCAACTCAATATGATTCGAGAAAAAAATCTATTATCATATTTCAAATTCACTTATGCTGCAACTTTGTTTCAGAACACCATTTAGTTGACACTTCAAAGACTTTGAGGAAATTACTTTTTGGAGCTATATTGAGAAGCTCACTTGATCATATGATTCAGTTTAAACAACTCAAAACTAGAATATCCTGCAGAAGAATTGTAACTATTATGACCAATAACAGAACCAAGTTTATGATGTGACATGCTGTACACATACATAATCAATGCTTGAAAATATTTTCACAGTTGTTGTTGTCGTCTGCAACAACTGTGAAAATATTTTCAAGCAATCATGCAATGTCCTTGCTAGTTGATACTCTTCTGATTCTTTGTCTACAACGAGACTGAAATCTTTCCAGACTGGACTTTTTCCCTGAGCAGTAACATTTTATTTTGAACAAAACTTTTCATTTTCTCCTTTCACCAAACCCAAGGTCACATCAGTTTATCCGTTTGCGGCATTTTAAAATTTCAGTCAACAGCAATCTACATTAGGCCCTAAACTCCATAGTTTGCAACTAAGGGTGTCTGTTCAAACAGACCTGTTTACAACAGACCACCCAAAACAGACCATTCAAAATAGACCACGTTCGTTACAGACTTGTTCACAACAGAACACGTTCATAACACTAACAGACCTGTTCACAATAGACCATGTTCATACCAGACCATGTTCATAACAGACCACATTCATAATAGACCACGTTCATAACAGACCTGGACCATGCTCAACTTTTTTTCTGGTATTTGTTGATAGGTCAACAAAAAGTCAATTTTTTACCGTTAGGTCAATATGTGGTCACACAAAATGTAACCCAACAAGAAAAATGTCAGATATAACATTTAAAAAAAGAAATATCATGACGAAAGAGAAAATATCAATATGTACACAAACAAGCGAAAATGAAGTCACAAAGAAATGACCAAAGTTACGTGAGCCGGCAGTCGTCCAGCCGGCAGTAAATAAAACGGATCCGGCAAAATACCGCTAAAAATGCGGGCTGGATGTGACGGCTGACGTAACCCAGAGAGAAGGTAGCCGGCAGTCGAAGAAAGTGCCGGCTGATGTAGGCAAACCCACAAGGAAGGTAGCCGGTGTCAGAGTAAAGGAATACAGTTTG
>Ga0210059_1005405_pt1 | contig 20585 bp, 12 predicted proteins | sample Ectturendosymbi2_FD_188042 | JGI IMG/M metagenome (GOLD analysis project Ga0210059, IMG submission 188042) | Ecteinascidia turbinata endosymbiont from Florida, USA - Sample 2 (SPAdes) (version 2) | ecosystem: Host-associated > Tunicates > Ascidians > Unclassified | place: Key West, Florida...
CATGTCATGGCTCAACATTTACCTGAGGTTTAAGCTCCGTGTGGAAGCTAGTGATAATGAAATACGAACTTGTATCTAACCGCTTGTAATCACTAACCGAAAGTAAAACAAGGAGTAACGCTTTTCGCAACTGTTTCTGGCGCATCAGCCTGCTGTATCTCACGTAGTGGTGATGTAAATTTAATTTCAAGCCCATCGCAAAATTTCCTCTCTGATAATTTTGGTGTGCTACAAATACTGTATATCTTGCCCTTGTCTGCAGCATTAGCGGTAGCCTTAAATGAACATCATAGATCTTTCTTTTTGTGGAGTTTTAAAACTAAATAGCGGTGATTTACGTTTTTCATGCCTTGAAGCTCAAACTGTGACTGAGAAGCAATCCAATTTCAAAGTCTTTTTTATTGCGGAAATAGGCCATAGACCAGGGTGTCAAACTCAAATTGCTCCGAGGGCGAAACGCGGACTTACAAAAGAACCAGGGCTGCATTATGACTATCCTGTGGCCGCACTATGGCGCTGACGCAAAAAAGGTGGCACCTGAACTTTACTAGAAACAGCTTTTACATCTTTTTTCCTGTGGATGGTACCGTGAGTTATAGGGAATTTATCCCTAGCCCGTTATACGTTCGTTCAAAAAGAACTTGTTCACTCGCTAGCCGAGCACTTAACACCCGTGAATAAAGTAAATAACCTAAATGTTAATTATTTGAAAATTCTGAAAACGCATCGCGGGCCAACTGCGGCCAACGGGCCGCGTGTTTGAGACCCCTGCCATAGACACTGTTTAGCAACAATTGCTGTCTTTCCATATATTTATTTGTTACGATTAAGCCTGCATTGTGACTGTTTAATTACAATCATGTGGAGCGTTAACGCTTTCATCAATGATTTCACATTAACTTGCCGGCGAAAAAAAAACAGTTTGGGTCAAGTAATTGCAATCCGACCTGTGCATAGTCTAAAAAGTGTTACAACTTCCATCTGATGTTAATTGCCACTCTATCCTACTGTAAACTTGAAATCATTACCCTGCAACGGGTAGACTCAGCAGCAAGTTGGAAGATGTTTTTTATTTTGGAAGTGCTGAGGACATTGACACTGCCATTACTTACAGATAGCTTGCAATCTGTTTTATCGATAAAGCGCATGTAACTAATATGAAAAAAATTGACTTTTTTCCCAGTCGATTGGATTTTGTTATTTAAACACTCATGGATTTTAAAAACGTTTCAACTGCTTACGCTAGAATGGCTAGATCATCGGTTCCCAAACTTTTTTGAGCCATACTCAAATCTGAGTTTGGTGAAAACGCTTCACGCAACGACCCAAGCCTCAAACATATTATGAAAAAAATAATGATCGTATCGGTGATGCAGGCGGTAAGTTGCTAAGCTCGTTTTTAATGTCAGTATTTCACTCTTTTCTCATGTACTTACACTACAGACAAAGACAAACAGCGGTAACGTTGAAAATACAAAACCGGTTTAGATCGCCTCGGCATGGCCCGTTTTATGACCCTTCGTTGCCCTTGTTTGGGTTTCGACCGATACTTTGGGAACCACTGGGATAGATCAGCTAACCCACCGTTGTGTTATGTTTCGGCGACTAGTGTTTCTTAATTTTACTGCAGAGACGTGGCGAAAATCGATTGTGGCTTCGTTTACGCAAACACACAACTATTTTCATATTTTGTGTAGACTGTATGGGTCAAACATATGCAAGTTTGTTTAGAGGACATGCGTAACTTTTGCATTTCATAGCATTTAATGACATAAAATCCACACATTTTTCAGACGCGTTGAGATATTCTAGCCTTTATCTTATCAGCTGCATATATCAATCAGTCGCTCATGAATTGGACAAGATCCACATCTTACATGAGCGCAGGTTTTGTAGACCTACTTCAGGAGTCAGTGTCGTAATAAAGCGAAGTCGCTACCAGGCTTCGATTGAACGAGTGTTGGTGGACATCAGAAGTGTGTAAATATTAAAACGCAATCATAATGGCGGCCACAATGACTCCTTGCTCAACTGCGATATTGGCTGCTAAAGTCATACTGCAGATCTTGCACTTGAAACATTGAGATTTTCACAGGCGCTCTTGCATGAAAGTTTTACGAGAAAATGGTGGCTTTCATCCAAAAAAGAAGCTTGGAACTTTTCTGTAAACAAACTTTAAAATTTGTCAATTCAACGAAAATGGACTTTGTATTTGCTGGCTTAAATCCGAACATAATTATTTAGAAAAAAAGCGCCAGAAAAATCCACCTATTATGGATGATGCTTTAAAAACAAGGGCAAGGGATATTAAATAATAAAATATTTAGACTATGTTGTTCGCTTGCCCCCCCCTATCAAAGTTTCTGGCTACGTGCCTGATTCGACCTTACCTGTACGACAACAGGACCAATGCTGGACATTGCAAATTATGGTAGCCTGAATGTATTTTTCATACAACGACTCTACCGATGTTTTGGATGAAGGTCTTGCCAGAATAAGCTGACCTTGCCATAAAAGCATTAAAAACTTTACTGCCATTTCCGACATCCTACTTATGCGAATCTGGATTTTCTGTGATGGCAGCAACAAACACGAAATCGCGAAACAGACTGGAGGTGAGGGACAAATTGCGGGTGTCATTGAGTCCCATAATCCCTAGATGAGAGAATCTCGTTGCGGCAAAACAAGCTCAAGGTTCTCATTGAATCAAAGTTGTAATGACTTATACGAGTTGTAATAAATATTCATTGCTGAACATTTGTGGTTTTTTGAAAGCCGGTCCGCGACAAAATTTCAGTTTTAAACCGGTCCGCAGTGTAAAAAAGTTTGCCGACCCCTGACGTAAAAGATCAATCTGGTGAGGATGGCTAAATGCAGTGCCTCTGAGATAAACACAAAGTATTAGCTTCGTATGTTCTAACAAGCTGGTGCTCAGAAAAATATCTTCGTAGTATAAAGTAACAATCATACGGTTAACGGTGCTTATCATGTTGTTAAAACAAAATCCTCAAAATACATTCAATTTTGTTCAGTACAGGCCAAGTGAAAATGCTTCTCTGCCGGGTTTTTGGAAATAGAAGGAAGGATCTTTTCATTTTTCAAGGTGGTCGCCAATCGAAAATTTTAAGGAAGTTTGGTCTTATTCACGAGTCAAACTTTTTGCGCATGCACAGTCGCATTTCATTCTCAAAATCGTCGAAGTTTGATTTTCTCATTTTTCGCTACAGTAATTCGTTAATATGGTGGTTTAGATCAACGCAGAAACTATTTTTCTTTCAGTTTTTAAATGAAACAAAATGTTGAGGCGGCCTCCAACAAGGAAGTGGACGTGGAGGTGAATCACATTTTTACTTGGACTTCCCATCACGTGAAAATAACTAGTTTCATTCACGTCACATGTTACAGTTGTGGAAACTTAAATGTGTGCTTAGTGGCTAGTGGTACCATCACCTTTATAAGGAATATGTTCCTTTTACAAGTTCGAAATTGATAGTGGGGCGGGTAATAAGCTAGATTTCAATTAACCTCAAAACTATATATTGTTTTAAGTTGAATTACTCCATAGCGAGTAAAATATAATAAGCAGTTTTGTGAAATGTATATTTAATAAGCAACCTCCTTCATCTTTACTAACTGTCAATAATCATCCCCTTTCTGTGTTACTTGGTCTTTTAAATAAAACGATGCACTTGGAAAAACTAAAACTGCCAAATACACTCTGAAATGTTGTGCAAACCACTTAGAGTTTCAGAAATTGGTGCAAATGTCACGGTTGCTTCAAAAGCTATTTTCTTGCGTTGTTGTCAGCAAAGGTTTTGATAACATCATTGTATTTTACTTCTTATACAAGTTTGGATTCAACATCCAATCTACTACACGAGATTGACCGCCGGTTGCTCCAGAGTTGTAAGTCGGGCCGGGTTTTGGACAAGTTTCGGGTCAGGTTCGTTTGGCAAAATGTGTCAGGCCGATTCGGGCCTGCATACAAAACTTTTTATAGGATTCAAAGTAACAAATTTTTCTTTCAGTTGGGTAGCTTTGTTGTGGTCACAGCGGTTACTTCTGAGAATAAGGTGACTGTGATTTTTCTACAGCTTATTCTGTTTGCAAACACAGCTGTGTTCTTTTGTTATCTGTTCGGATTAGTCTCATACTCTTTTTGAGAAGGTGACAGCCATGAGGAAACTAGCGCGTAATAGTGTTGCTTCGAAAAGACCAATCATTTACGCGATTCGTGGTTGGTTTAATAAACAATGGCCTACAAATGGGCTTTTCATGCCTATAGCGCTATCCTAGATAGTTTTTTAATGCCTATAGCGCCATTGTGGATAGTTTCGTGGTGGTTTCTTTTCTCTTGAGAAACATCACATTCCACAGTATTATCGTTGACAAACAAGCTACTTTTGTGCTTGTTTAAGGCAATATTTTGGTCAAGGTGTTTGTTATTTTGAGTGTGATAAAACTGTGTACCTGCAGCTATACCCGTACATTTCGTTTTTTGATTTCCCGCAGTTGCGCGTATCTTGACTCACTCGGTAAATTTGGCTTTCGGGCCTAAATCGGGCTTCAAAATAAATGTCGACCTCGGTCCGGGTTCGGGTTTATGATTTCGGACTCAGGCTGGGTTCAGGCTTCAAAATGAAGCCAATTTACAACTCTGGGTTGCTCTCAAAATTTTTGGTTTGTTTTAAGCTTGCTAAATGATCTCTCTGCAGATGCCACAGTGGCTGGAATTGCGATCAAAAACAAAGACACACATTAGGAAAATGTTGTTAAGTTTGATTTAGTTTAGCAGGTCTAGTGGAAGCAATTTCCCTTTTCCACAATTAACTGATTGCACCAAGGGCAAATGAGTCATGATGCGGCGATTTAGCGTGCGTACCTTCATCCTCCAGGGCGCCAGTATCTTTTGTATTCCCCTCTCGTAGGCCCTGCTGGTACTTGCAAGAAACTAAGTGCCACTGGCAGAGACAAACGAAATTCAAAAGGGACAGTGTCAACTAAATGCAGTAGGCCTACTATGCTGGTGCAACAGGATACATTTGTGAAATAGCCAACTACTTTTTATTTCTTTTTAAATTGCAACTGCCCAAGTAAAAAAGACAGTCATGCGCTAATAGGCATCGCTATTTGATTTAATTCAACAGATTATTGTTGCTCGCAAATATAGAAACCAAACCGGGCACTTGCCACAGTGAAACATTTATATCGCAAGAATGTGAAGAGCTTGTCAATTCTTTTCAGCTGAACTGTTACTGTGATGGTTTTCCCAGACCAAATCTGTTTGTCACGAAAATGTAACAGTTGAAACAATCAACAAGTTGGTGAATCACACTTTGTCAATTTTGCAGTTTGTCTGCTCAGCCCTGAATTTTTTGAGATGCTTGAGATTGACCGCCGGCTGCTCTCAAGTTTTTCTGATGGCGTCCACTGGAAAAGTCAAAGTAAATCAAAATGTTTATTTCTACGATTTGTTTTCGGCAGTAAACCCGAGTTAAGGCAATGTTTTCCACTACCCATCAAATAAAAATGCAAGTCAGTCGCCTATAGGCTAGCACTCCGTAAAGTTTGGTTTGGCAAAGACAATGTCGTTCAGAAATTTTTGTTTTCTTCAAACTGAATGATGGCGATCAGCGACACGTCGAAACGTCAATTTGCGTTTTGTTAGACGGTTTGAGACTTACGTTGGCCGTGAATACCGTTATTAAGAGGTGGAGACTACGAAGCAACTGAGCTACTGCTTCCGTGGATGAATGCGAACCTTTAGTGATCGTATGGAATGCACTAAACTAAGGCAACACAATAGGACAGGGCTTCTCAACCTTTTCAAGCATGTGGACCAATTAATCAACAAACAGAGGAGCCCTGGCCCACCGACTGAATAACTTCTCCAATGCGATAACAGTTGAAACATGCACAGAGCAGAAATAAAAACAACATAATATAACACAACGTGCGCTACAATCAATGCGATGCCTGAGCCTGTTTGCTAGAAAGCATAGATATTCCAGGCTAAATGCATGATAGTCAACAGATTATGTCTTCTTCCACATTAACCCTGCTTCTAGATTTCGTTTGCTTGGCAACAAGAGCCGCCGGTCTGCCTCAAAATGCCAAAAATTGCATATTGTGCACAACGTGGTAGCCTACAAGGAAATTTCCATGTTGCAATAATTTTTAACACATAATGATGAATGAGAGCGTATTATGACGTTTGTACTTCGGAAGCCACCTATCCTTTCGTTTAAATGGTTCAACGTGCAAAACATACTCAATTTCAAAAATACAGTGCTAGGCCATCAACCGTCAAAAATTCTTCCGTGGCCAACAGAAACCCTGCATCAGGACTACCTCTCTATGTAATCATTCATATAAAACCATACTCCTTCTGAGTTTCACATTCGTCTGGCACTACTTTTCTCGCTCCATGCACTGCAACATGCTGAAATGGCTATTCTAATTATTATAAAGGATTTGTATTAAAATCCATTTTTAATTCCAGGCTTATCCATTTTTTATTTCGTGCCTTCACTTGCTTTCAGGCATTTGAACTTGGAGCAATGCAACAAAACACCGAAGCACAAGTTCGGTGTTTACACCAAATACACCAATGCCCTCCAGCGCAGGCAACATTACTTTCTGAGCTTAGCATGTTTCCGCTGAAAGATTGCTACAGTAGTATGAACACAAAACGGGTTATAACATAACTTTTACTTCATTTCTGATTGGCATATTTAAGTGTTTCCCGATTATCACAACAATTTTGCCTTGTCTATACCGATTGTTGTGAATAAAAACCGCATTTTTTTCAACGTCGGAGTCACTTACGCGTTTCTTAATGTTTAATTTTATGGAATTTTCCCTGCGCCTAAATCCCTCTTTGCTTTGTTAGTGAGCAAAGAGTTACGTACACTGTTGTTAACCAATCCTAACCGTGTACCTTGATCCTGGCACAAACAAATAAATGAAAAATACGACATTCTTCACCGTTGATTGAATCGAAAACTGCATATGATATTCCAAATTCCTAAACAGTATGGGCAACTGTTGAAAATCTGTAGGAGAAAACCTTTACTTGCATTTGCGAAACAGTAGAGTGCAGCCTAATAATGCATGTTTACCAGACCTGAAGTTGCTGTCTTGCTCGTGCGGTTAGGCTAAAGTGCTTCCCTTGTTACCTCAGGCAAAGGTTACCCTCGCTACTGCAAACATTTCAAGCATATTCAAACCGATATGAATATCTCAAAACCAATCTATCATGCGTTCAATTGGCGATGCTTATCAGGTCGCAACAAAACAGATTTGAACTTAAACGGTTATAACGGCTGAGACCATGTGATAACAACAATATCGAACATGGCAGAGTCCATCTGCTCAAGGAATTGCCATTTTAAGTCAAGGAAACATTGCGTAAAGTAAAGAAAAGACTGTCTACTTTTCAATTTCTTTATATATCCCCGCTCTGGTAACCACCTGGATATTTTGCTATTATTTGCCAAGATGCTTAATAATAATATTTATTTTGCCTCAGACTCATAGTCCATATCAAAGAGGTACTCCAATAACACAATAACACAATAAAACAAAAATGTTTAGTCATAGAGCAGTATAGAGCAAGTGTCAGATGACAAAGACAGACAAAGCATGGAGATGCAAAACACTAAAACAGCACACCAGCTATGAAACTACACATACATTCATCATCAAGCAGTAATCCGGCAGTGGGAAGAAAAATGAAGACAATTTAACGTCAGGTTCTGACGTAAATGGCTAAAATCGTAATGTGGGGTTGTTCACAAAGGCATGTAAATTGTTGTGATCAAGGTTTCAAATGTTTTTGAAAGATATTTTAGCTTGAGGCTGACAACCGTTTGCTTTCACTGAAGTTAAAGCAAGATTTGACGGTTGGTATTTTACTAGTTTGATAAAATCAATTTAATTACGTATTTGGCTTGCACATATCCTCGACATGTTGGGGGTGATAGAGGAATTTAAAAGAAAAGCAAAAATCACGATTCACAACGAAGCACACAGAAGGCTTAGGCCTATATTGCTACGCATAGGCAATACTGAAGAAAAAAAGACACCAAGACAACGAACCAATAACATTTTAATCCCATACGATTTTGGAGCACAGGCGCATTTTTCAACAAATCAGCAATTACTGTTTCTCAAGCTCATCTGACAAAAAAAACAAACTTACTGTATTTCTAAATATTTTTTTCAAAGACAAATACAATTTCCCTTCAAACAGAGCTAGGCATAATTAAGACGCCAAAAAGGCAGGAAAATGCAGAAATTCCGCCAGTACCGTTTGTTAGCGATCGGTTGACGACCAAAATTGTATTCTGCTCGAAGCTTGTTGTTCTACATGCTAAAGAAGTAAATGAGCTTGAGACATTAAAATGCGCTATTTTCAGGATTATTTGGTACTGCTTATGCCCACAAGGTTCCAATAGCCAAAATGGCAAAATTTCTTTTACAGATTACGTATGGACAACCGAGATTAACCATGAACCACCCGCGTCGACTCAGCTTTTCTTATCAGCGAATTCCCTCCAAGCCCTGAAAAGCTTGCTCGCCCATCAAAATGTCTAAATTGTTTATGCAAAAAAATGGCACTGGGGACCTCACGCCCAGCTTTTGTTTTCACAAGTCAGGCGTGCACATCCATCTTGGCAGTAAACCCCCACCTCCCTCAACAAATATAAAAGTCGTGGCTATTTCGATAGAACGGCTCGACGAAATGCTTAGAAAAAATTAACGGCTGAGGTAATGGGCTTTTAAGTGTTATATAAGTATTTTTTAAATTTAGTTGAAAACTGTATTACGCATATTGTCAAAAGATCCCAGAGCGGGGCATGGATGGATCGATGACACTTTCTCTCCCGGCAAAGACACCGCTACTCAATTTCCGCCAGCACCCAAGTATCGATGTAAAATTATTTGCCGGTATTGCGGTACTCCAGCAAGCGATTTTTTTGGAATCTGACGCAAACTTTCTTGATTTTAGACAAAGTTCTATGTAGTTAAACTTTTATATTAAGAGAATTTCGCACTGTAATGAACTGTACTGTACTTAGATCTGATGGAGGCATTTTTCAATGAATCGCATTGTAGTAAAATGTTTAACAAACCATAGTTGTTTACCTGCTAAGCCTTTGGTAACATTCAAACACGCAAATACCACGCTTTTAGGCTCGTTCTCGAGTTGTTGTTCATATGAAGGAAAACGTTTCGTACAAAATGTGGATTTGCTATGCGATTTGAAAATGGCCTGCTATAAAATGGTAGACGCTCTACGCGATAATCATGGCATAAAGCAGTGAAATTTGTTTAAGTAACATTCATCACGTTAAACCATCTCTGCAGGGATATTGAAAGTGGTTCAGTTTATTCGCGAATGTGGTTCTGAAAAATGTATTCTATTTATCGCGTCCCATTCTCTAGATTTATTTACATGACTTCAACAAGACACTAGCGTTGAAAAGGGTGATTAAACCTATAGCTGTCCACAAGGCTAAATGCCCTCTATGCATGTATTTGTATCGAAATTTCGTTTATATGCATATACTGTACACTGAAAAATAAAAATTCTCTATCTATACCATCTATACCAACTGTTCTATGACTTTAAGTAATTCCAGATCATGGTTGTCAAAAGAGAAGATCCATCTAAGTTGAAAACCTTCGGTAGATTTAATAGCGCTACGACGGTAAAACAGCGGCATGAAAGATGTTTAAAAATGCACCAAACCCAGCGGTAGTTCGATACTATCTTAATTCAATAGCTGTAGCGCTGCTCCTACATTTAGCAAATAGCAGTAGGGTCTGTTGCGATTACCTTGCCCTAACAGATTCGCTGAATAAAAAAACGTCATGTGTTGTACAACGTCTTCACTCCCACACGCAACGCGCTAGACCAGTGGTCCTCAAACTGGTGCCACTTGGCTCAGTAAAGGAGGAATTTTTTTTTCCTGTGAGGAAATATGTTCCAGGGAAGAATTGGGAGGAAAAACTGGATGAAAAAAACCTAAGTTTTCATTATTTGTTTATTCAACACATAAAACTGCACAATGAGGTTGGTTTAGATGGGAATGTTTACCTCACAGTACGCAAGGACAAACTGCTTTAACTGCAGTGACTGACGTTATAAAAGAGCATGTTTGTTTCATAATTGTCTATTGCTTCTAGACAGTAGGTAGTGTGAAATTTTTGTAATTATTTTTTTGTGACTTTTGATGGGGAGGAATTGATAGTATTTGGGTTTGTAAGGGGGGAATATGAAAAAAAAATTTGAGAACCACTGCGCTAGGGTAAACATGCATTGCAGCAACAAAGAACACAAAACGACATGAAAGGACGCGAGGATATACACGTGGCTGTAGTAGAAAAGTATACGCTTGGTGGTGCTAATGTATTTACTTTGATGAAACGCAAGCATATACGACACACGCATAAATGCCGCAATCATGATTATTATAATGTAGTGCTGCGATGACTTCCAAGTAAACCGATTTGTAAAATGCATGAGGGTGTGAGAGGCTGCGAAGAACCAGGGGTCATTTAGGCTGCAGACCTCCCAAGGACGAAGCTACTTGTAGTGTAAAGGGAACAGTGTATAACAGTTAGTAAAAGTCTTTTGCTCTGGGTATGAGTTTAGTATGCACAATGCGGTTATATGGTTTATTGAAACAAAATGTATTGCAGGAAAGGTCAGGCCACAAGAAGAAAATAATCTAAAGTTGTCACATTGAACATTTGCGGTTTTCACATATTTAAACATATTCGTGAAAGCTGGATAGTACGGCATTTCGCTAAGGAAAGAACACAGTTAACGCAGTTGAATCGTCGATTATCTGTTGGAATACAGTAGCGAAGCAATCGCTTTTATTTTATTGCTCCCGGCGGTTCGCAAGTTTTGAATTTCCACGAAGGTTCTACAGTTGCGCAAAGTATTTAATTATGGCATTCTTCGAAAAAGGATTCCACACAAATGGGCTTCAACCGCAGCTTTGACTTGACCTCTTGTTTATTGTTATATTAAGTACAGTATATCAAAAAATGTGCATACGAAGCGCCAAATTCGACTGCATACCACAATCGCCAACTTCACATTTATTGAAATCAATTTTTTCAATCAAAAACTATAAAGCTTTTTATGAAAATTACCGTTTTTCTCCGTTTCACATTCAAATGAGTCGCTTCTTTTGCGACAAATTGCACATCTATTCAACGCAATGTGATGAACGACCGTTACACCGCACTGATCGAAGATCTGAAATTCTGACCCTTTCGATATAGGTTGCTTTCAGGGTATCCGTTTTGAGGGACAGGGACAGGTTCTATGCCACACCTCCACCACTTTCGGTATTTTTCAGGCGGCCAGCTGCTGAAAATCCAGTGATCCAACGGGAAGAAAAACAACATCGGATCTTGATCTGAACATCCTCGCCATCCACCTGCCCGTTATACAGTAAATGTGAGGCTAGTGAGAGGATAATTTATACAACAAACAAAATACAGGGAGACATATATTAAAAAGTTTGGGCGAAAAAGTGGTACGACGTATAAGAGTCATTCCAGTATTAAATATTTGGTTCTAATTTCTGAATGAGTTCCCAAACATAGGTGGCGGAACCGGGGGGACCGCATGGGCCTAGGCCCCCCACTCTTTTGCCTAAATATCGTACGCTTAAGTAACACAATTAGTATTGGGTACAGTGATAAAGTAAATCGTTCAATGAAAAAAATGTTGCAGAATTTTGGTAGTATTTTGTCGATATTATTTATAACATATTATTCGTAATTTGGCAGGATTTCGTAATTGTTTGGCAGAATGCACCGTACACCTTCTGTCACCCTGTTATGGATTGCTTATCGCAATCGTGTTGTTGAAGAGTGTTGCCAGATGGTGTAATACAACACACTTTTTCACAAAAATGATGTCATTTTACATGCTTGTGTGCATGGGCGTCGGAAGGAATTTTTCCAGGGAGGGGAGCACTAGTGGATTTTTCAAAAGTTTTTCTACGGGTGGTGGAATGTGGTGAAATTTGTTTTTTGGCACTCGAAATCAAGAAAACAGCATTTTTACTGAAATTTTCAAGTTCCTGTCCCTCTTCCGACACCCACATGCTTGTGTGTAGGAAAAGTTCGTGCCACTCCACTAAAAATTTGGGTAATTTCAAGCGTTTTAACACCATTCTGAATCGTGAAATTTTACTGAATCTTATACGCAAAATGAAATATTTGACAGATCAATTTCAATTGTGTTTTTATATTTGTATTGGCAACGCTAAAAAGCTATATTTTATTTCTGCATTGGCAACACAATTGGCATCCTTACGGACAACTTCCTAGTTGCTACATATGCTTTGCCTTGTCTCTGCATTCCGGTATCTAATGCAGTTGTGAAATGAGTATTCAGTCATGATACTTTTGTGTTCAAGATTAAGAAAAGTTGTGATTTTGAATGTGTTTAAGACAGGTATCAATGCTGTGTCATTTTTACCTGTTTTTCAAACTGTGTTCATGTTGTTTTTAACAGCCCAGTGGCTACTCCGGCATACGGGCTCCTCGAAATGCACTCGAGTTTTCGACTACGATTTATACCAGAGAACGCAAGCTTGCTTGCTTTGTATGTTTGTTCCACCACCCACAGTCTCACTTCACTAAGTTGTTAACTCGGACTCTTTCCTTTGGGCCTTGTCACTGTTCATATATTTTCGTTCCATGTCTGGACTTTCGCGTTCGTGTAGCAGGTGTCCTGAATAAAACAATATGGTTCGTAGTAGGCGTTCGCACGACTTCGTTCGCTAGCGCTTTACTCGGGCTCATTCACTAGAGTCCGAGCTGTCCTATGCAGCTAAGTATTTTTTGATAAATAATTCACATCGGACTGAATCTTTTTTGAAGCAATGAATTTATGTAGAACATTGGATTTGAAGTCCAATCCAAAAGACAGTTCCAATTTCGAGAGTCAGTGACGCAAGCGTCGAAACGGTTTTATTTAGTCAGCCAGAATAAATCGTATGATTAGCCCGAGTGACGCTGATGACCTGGGTCGCCCCTGTAACAGCCTATTTGAATTTCAGGTGGTTCACCGATATGTTTTAGTTGTGTAGTTTTGTGTAAAATAGTGTAATTTAGACCTTAACATGGTGTATATGTAATGACGTCATATTTCAATGTTTGTGAGGTCACAGTTGCCAATTCAGACCACAAAAATTGCTATAATTTATTTTCAATGTGCACTTGTGCCCCCCCACTTTGAAAATGGTTCCGCCACCCATGTTCCCAGACGTTTGCAGCTCTTATTTCGAAGTGACTCTGACAAGTCTTGCTTGGTAAATAAAGTCATAATTGTGGTTTCCTTGAAGAACATGTCAATGCTTCTTTCGTTAAGGGCAATGGCAATGCTTTTTTGAAAAGTAGTGCCCGGTTTTAAAAAGCTGCAGATATCCGATTGTGTAAATTATCGCAATGAAGGGTATTGCAACCAAGGAAGCGCATATTTGTGAGTGTTGCCGTAGCATGGCACATTTTCTTTGTGATGTAGAAAGGGCAAAGCGTTTTGTGACCGTCCATTTGTATATAGCATCGTCCGAAACCGGAAAAGGATATGCAAAATGTTGACGCTGGCCCCCCTGGACAAATTTCTGCGGACGCCGATGATGTTAAGGTACGCTGCAAACATTGTTTTTAAAAACAACGTAATCTCACCTTAAGCTGCCAGAGAAGACGCACGAGATGACAAGACCGGTTAGACCAGGAAGGTCTTTGAAAATATCCAAAGAATATAAGAAAGGCAACTCCAAAGAAGGCTGCATTTGTCAGACAAATAGGTTTCACTTTTGACAGACAACTGAAAAACAAACATAACTCACGTTGAAACTGAATTGTCACATTTCAATCCTCACATACGTGTTAGATTTTACAACAGAAAAAATGATTTGTGATTATATCGCTGAAATTACAACTGCTGTCCAACTGACGTGCAATTTAAAAAGTCTAACTTAACAATAAAAACCAACTTTGGCGGAAACTAATATTCATGAATTTAATCGCAGGCTGCAGATATTTATGTGGACCAAGGCATTTTTTTTTATAAACAGGGACGAGGACAATTCAGGTGGTGAAGCTTGAAAATAGCGGTTTTATTGATTTGACTGATACACGGATTTGTGAAAGAAACAGATATTCATACGTGGTTTGGTAAAACAAACGCAGTTCTGCGCGAGCTGTATCTCTCCGTGGTGACAAAATACAGCTTTCAAACACCGCAAAGCTCCCAGTTTTTGAATCGGTCTTTGTTCCGATCCTCACCTATGGTCATGAATCTTGGGTAATGACAGAAAGAATACCATACTAAAGTACAAACGACGGAAATGGGATATTGCGAAGAGTCCACGGTGTGACACTTCGCAGAAAAGTGAACAGCTATGAAATTCGTAAAGCCACGAATGTCCAGCCAAACCTAACAGTCGAGAGATTCCAGCTACGTTGTTTCGGTCATATGTCCAGAATGTCCCACGAAAGACTGGTGAGGCAAATCCTGTCTACACGCAGGGGAAAGCGACCCACAGATCGCCAAAAGCCCTGTTGGATTGACTACATCTACTTTGCTTGATCCCGTCTTGATGTGGAGCCAGCAGAACTGTCTGAGATTGCTGTTGACCGGGAGGTATTTGAAGACCTTCTAGGGTTGTTGCCCCCGTGCCATCACCAGAAGAAGAGCGAGTGCAAAAATGGAACGAAAAATGAATTACCAATATCAGGGATATCACCAGAAACTAGCTACTCACTTGATCAGCAGCGCTAACATCGCCTGTGGTGAGAGGATCACAATCCGAGTAATGGTTGAACACCAACACGCCGATCATCATACAAAGGCTTGTGATTGTCACCGCGCCCACCCAGCTGAAGTACAGAGCACTAAAAATAAGCAGAACGATGAGGAAAGCTTCGTTGAAGCATGTCGTGATGGCACATTCAAAAGCATTCAAAGCTTGTGCAATTCTATCGAATGCGTCAAACAAAGTTTTACTAACAAAGGCACGAAACTTCAAACACAGCACGTTTGGTGATTGACTTCGTCGCAAACTTCAATTCAAGGTACTGCAGATTCGCTATTTTATACATTGTAACTTCATGCAATCTTTAGAAAATATTAATGATCAAAGTGAAGCTTGGTTTTGCTCTAAGACGATATTCCGTACGACTTGTTATAAACTTCGATACTTCAACTAATATAAGAGACCAAAATCAACTTGTTCTATTTTTCAGCTTTTTCAAAGTTAGATTCGGTAACAGTGTACAATGTTGCATGTTCAACTCACCCTTTCGCCTTTGTAATTGTTTTACAAGAAAGATACCTTTGTACCATCGACTGACTTACACCAAAGGCACTGAACCAAATAATCGCACCGCCGACAGTTATCGTCCAAAACGTGTGTCTGATTCTCGGATCGAGTTCGAAACTGCAAAGGCAAAAATAAGCACCAACCGAAGACTTTTGCAAGGAAGCAAGTGTTTTTTTCCTTATATACTATTGTTTTAATTTTGACGGCTTTAATCATAGACACCTGCACAGATCTTCATTAAATAGCAAAATCTCTGCCTTCGATGTCCCAGCCTACAAGCTAACAATAATGTAAACTATATTTGATTGACTTTAGCTGCAGCTTTAGTCATTGTAATCCACGACACAGCGGCAATTCAAGGCGCCTTGTCCAAGCCAGTAAAAGGAATTTGAAAAACAATTACTTGTAAAACACGATTTCTGTTTGTTGGGCTACGCTGTTCCAAACTGATGTTATACGTGGTTCCAAAGTTTGCAGGGCTACCTTGTTTTAAATTAAATCATGTGCAATGTTACGTCCAAACACTGATGTGTACTCAAAAATCAAGAGAAAACTTTTAGTTTAGTAAAACCACTTGTTTAATTAATATTGAGTAAGCACTCGTGAAGATAAATTGGCACTGAGCGAATATTTACTGCTTCTTTTTGCCAAGCGAAATATCCTGATAAGAAGGTTTTGTTAAATGTAAACGCCTACATCACCGCAAAATATTTTTGTGAAGTGTTAGCTGGATTATCTAGTTCGTTTCTGAATATTTCAAATCGAGCAAAGCAAACCAAACGAAGGTGAACTGACACATCGAAAAAGCCAATGTTGAAGAAGACTGATAGACAAAAATAAGCCGATAGGTCATGATGTTTACCGTGAATGAGAAAGATTCGGCAAGAAAAGTTTAAAAACAGAAATGCAAACCCAAGAAATGTAAAGAAAAATTCCATTAGGATTTTACTGAATAAAGTCTATTCTTCCACGTTTAGCACAAGTTTGCCAAGCCTTTGAAAATCCACCAGAATCAGCTGAGCCTTTGATGACCACTGACAAGAAGCCGGCAAGCATAGTCAGAGCTTGGAATACATCTGTCCAAATCATAGCTTTGAGTCCACCCTGAAAGGCATTTGCAATTATCTTTTCCGTTGTGTGAATGGCATCCATGAAGTACCTCTTTGTATCAGCGAGAAAATTATCTGCTTTTTTGACATGTTGAGTTTTCCTGTCTTTAAAACGAGAACGCTGCAGGCAAGTTTTAACATTTTTTTATCAGAATATTTTTGGCTAAGATCAATAGAAATCTTTAAATATAGGTTTCAGAACACCCGAACGTGTGCACATCAGAAACAGGCACACGCAATGGATTATTTCAATAAATGACTCATAGGACACATGCGCAGTATTTGATTCTATTCACTAATAAATGTTGTGTTAACGATCTGGCACTGAACTCAGTTAGGCAATAATTGAAGCTTTGCGAAAATATAGGCTACACGTTTTATCCTGCAATGCGAAATAGATTATAATGCTAGAAAACGAAATGTCAATATTTGTGTTCTGTAGCAGCGGTCGGCAACCTTTTTGCACTGCGGACCGGTTAAAAACTGAAATTATTTCGCGGACCGGCCTGAAAGAAACACAAATGTTCAGCAATGAATATTTAATACAACTCAGATAAGTTATTACTACTTTGATTCAATGAGAACCTTGAGCTTGTTTTGCCGCAACGAGACGCTCCCACCTAGGAATTATGGAACTCAGTGACATCGGGAATGTGTCCCTCACGTCCAGTCTGTTTCGAGCTTTCGTCTTTATTGCTGCCATCACAGAAAATCCAGACTCCCATAAGTAGGATGTCAGAAATGGCAGTGAAGTTTTTAATGCTTTTTGCCAAGGTCAGGGTATTCTGGCAAGAACCTTCATCCAAAACATTGGTAGAGTCGTTGAATGAAAAATACATTTCAGGCTACCATCATTTGCAATGTCCAGCAGTTGGTCCTCGCCTTGTCGTTCAGGTCAGGTCGATTTCACCTGGTTTGAATATGGCTGGGTTACAGATCCATTTCTTTGCATTTCGAGGGTCTTCAGCGCTTGGAAAATAGCGCTTGAACTCTTGTAAAAGAACACGCAAGTGACTGCTCACAAGGTCGGAGAACACTTGCTCAAGCTCGATGTCTTTCAAAGTCTCTGCTAATGTTGGAAACATGTCAAATACCCCTTTTTTAACGCGCTGCTCCTACAATTTAAGTTTGTCTTTAAATGCAACCACTTTATCTGCCAACTTGAATAGAGTTGTCATTTGCCTTTAAGTGAAAGATTTAGTTCATTAGCGCGACCTCCTTAAAATCCGAACAGTCAAACCAGACAGGCTGCCAGTCATGACTGCAGCCCATCCGTGCACACACCAACACTAAAAGACCAGTTCAGTTTTTCTGTGAAATATTCTCAACTCAATCAACCGAGCATGGGTCTATTCGTAATAGGCCTAACATTTTAACTGTGAAAGTTTTAAGCTAGCCTAAACCAGATCCTAACTTCCTTGCAAAACACTTAGCAATCAGAGATAGCTTTACTAAAGCAATGAAGTCTTTTGCCCGGGCATAGCCTATAACAGGCCTACCAGTTGTCAGTGGCAATACCCAATTAGTTTAGTCAAGGCTTGCATTATCTCAGTTTCATTCAGTTGCGTTTACGCAATTGTTACAGACGTTGCGCCATTGTTGCGATTCCCAAGTGACTGAGCAATTGCACAATAATTCTATCTTTTCATAAAACGTCCGAGAGTAATTGCGTCTGACGTTACAAAAATGTTTCAAAGCATTTAACCTGGAAAATGGTACGGCCCGGTAACAAACTCCTCACGGACTGGCCCCGGTCCGCGGCCCGGTGATTGCCGACCACTCTTCTATAGAGCAATTCGGATCAAAGAAACAGTTTCCCCGTGCTGCTGAACTTTTGTACAAACCAATGAATAAAAATAATTATGTATTTTTGCCCGCAGACATGAAGTCCAACGTACAAACACACACTTTCTGCACAATGCAGGTTGATAAAAACATACATAACAGAACGTTTTACAACGGCATTGGAGGCTGAATCACAGGGTTACAGACGCTTTCTTAACAGAATGTTTTGCAACGACGTTGGAGGAAGAATAACAAGGGTACAGACACATTCTTAACACTATTGTTCACAAACCCGTAACACTTGGTACAACAAGACTGCAGAGTAGGACGCTAATTCCTAAACTTTCGAGGACAGGTAAAGTACGAATACGTTGTAACATGACACACCCTCAAACGAACAAACACTGCTGCAATGTCCGAGCACTCAGTCAAAGTAAAATGCGGTTGTAGTGTTCAAAGAATAAGGACGAATATAAACAATCTAACTGCATCAAAGCACGCAACCATACGTTGTTAGATTTTCTGCATTTTCGAGAAACATGTACATGTTTTTTCTTTGTAGTGCCTCAAATGTGGGAATGTTACATTGAACCTGATGACTACTAACCCTCGCTCTCCAGGGCAGGTTGTATAGAGCTCCACATCCAAAATTATAATAGATTTTATTCTCTTCTGAAATCAATTGCGATTTCGGGACACACCTTCCATTGTTTTGCTTAAAATTCAAACAGGTTTTTTGAACCTGTGCTTATTGCTAAAGCTTCTTCAAGATATGTTGTAAACTTAATTCAGCGTTAAAATTATGTCGTAAACTTAATCCAGCGTTATTATGTTGTAAACTAATCAAGATATGTTGTAAACTTAATCCAGCGTTGAAATTATTCACACGATCTAATGGTGGATTTGGGACGCATCGTTTAAAGAAAAGCTTGTTTGTTGATCGAGCTTATTTCACTTGAAGGTTCTTAAATAACTATCAATTGATATCTATAGCCAAAATCATGTGTAGTATATAATATAAGATAGTTGTTGGGTTCGTAATGCCTCCCCAATATCATCGTTCTCTAGACTCAGGAATTGATCTGCTGTACCACGGGTGGGCTAACATTTTCTGCGGAGGGCCACATTGAAGATTTTATTGCTACCGAGGGCTGCATGCTCGTATTACATATATTACACCAACAGTATAATCGCTTTGAAAACTTAAAAAAAGATTTACATGAGCTACCACAAAATGAAGGTAGCAGTATAGTCACTTCCGGTTGAGGAAAAATTCGGTTTCGAATGAAACGTGTGGAAAAAAAACTTGATAATTCTAACTTAATCGATAAAATTACTTCAACATAGACTCCAAATATGTACTACCTATGTATGTGTGACTGTCTGCGGGCCGCACAAAATGCCCTCGCGGGCCGCATGCGGTTCGCGGGCCGTAGTTTGGCCACCTCTGTGCTATACGATTCTAAAGACCAGGACGAGTCTCCAAGAAAACGATCCAGAAGCTTATCTCTACTTTCCTTGAATAGCAGCGATTGGAACAACTATTGGGAGACGAAGAGTTCACCCCTTTAACGACCACCAGAGCCACTGTAATGGCTCATGCATTTTTGGTTATAACTCGGCACCTGCTGCAGCTAGAGAAGTGTTCAAACCCTCTACGGATTCAGCAAGTCTAGTAGTTTTGAGTCAAAAAAAATTTTTCAGTTTGGGGTTAGGGGTTCTCTTGGGGGGGCGTCACAAGTGGGGGTGAGTTCGCGGTTTTTTGGCCTATATTCCCGGCCCTAAACGCCAATCAAATGGGCCCACATTTTCGATCAAATATTTTTATGAAACTAGGAAATCTCACGAGTCTTTAGAGTCCTCGATTGCCTTTCTAGCACATCTGGATCAAAACTTATACCACAAAAACCAAAAACTGCTCAAAATTTCGACTCCTAAAAAGTTAAGAAAAGGCAAAATAACACCCCTTTTGGATATGGCCATAACTCGCCATTAGAAAAGGCTAGAGAGTTGTTCAAACCCTCTAAAGATTCGTAAAGACTAGTAGTTTAGACTGGAAAAAAAGTTTTCAGCTTGAGATCACGGGTTTTTTGTTGATGTTTACACAATGAGAGGATGTTTATGCATATATTGTTTACATTGAGATAATGACGTCACTTCCTGGGGGTCGAACCATCCATCGGATTTTGTGACTCGAAGTTTTTTTGGATTCTAGGCTTCAATACGAGTCTTTAGAGGGTTTGATGGACTTTCTAGCATTTCTGGTTCAAAAGTTATGGCAAAATAAACAAAAAATAATTAGGGAAATCCCCACTAATTCCCTAGG
>Ga0210059_1005406_pt1 | contig 20585 bp, 13 predicted proteins | sample Ectturendosymbi2_FD_188042 | JGI IMG/M metagenome (GOLD analysis project Ga0210059, IMG submission 188042) | Ecteinascidia turbinata endosymbiont from Florida, USA - Sample 2 (SPAdes) (version 2) | ecosystem: Host-associated > Tunicates > Ascidians > Unclassified | place: Key West, Florida...
TCCCTACTGGTTGAGGGGTCAACCTAGTTGTTGCAGGAGCACAGGTCGGTCTCCCAACTAAGCGACCTGACGTCTTGAAGTTGCCAAGCCAAGCAAGGCAATTAAAAGGCTCTCACCACTTTGTTCGGTAATAACTCTCCAGTAGTACTCTAAGTTGACTGCTTCTTTCGATTATATTCAGATATACAACAATACACTTGGGCGCTAAGTCAGAAACACGTAACGTAACGGTTTGATGCAGAGTCAGCATCAGAATGACGACGAACAAAAGCGTTGGGCGTTCGAATGCGCCACAGGAAACAGCGACCGACAGCGGTTATGTAGGTTTGCAGGCTAACATATCGACGGTCGGACTGTGCGCAAACAAGTACATCGCATTGAATCGCGAATGGAATATCACTGGGAATTACGCAGTAAGAATGCACAAAACATTAAAGCACCAATGTGTCCACTATACCAGTAGCAGAAAAACAGTACACGTAGGAGTCATTATCAATTGCATTCAATAATCAAATAACAAATTGTGTGGAAGAAACTAGCAACATTGGAGCGATTTTAGGCAGAAAATCAGTAATTTTATTTTCATTTGCACCTCTAATGACATCTGTGATATGGACATTGGCTCTGAGGTCAACATAATACCGTTTAACTTGGAAACAACACCTTTTTGTTTAGGTATTGGTTTTGAAGCTTCAATATTTTAGAACCGGCTACGTTTCTAATTTTGCTGAAGCAAGATTTGGTGCAGAATAAGAAAATCCAGGTAAGAGGATGCTTTTTTCCATACTTTTTTCAAAAGAACTATGAACGGGGTAAACGTGTTGGCGTATAAACCCGTAAACAAATTCATTCGAGACATTTTTGGTGTGATTTGAAACTGCGCAGCATGAAAAAGATCAGACAAAACGTTTGTGACGCAAGATTACTTTGCTGAAAATTTTGGTGGAACTTTGCTGGAAACTTTGGGCTATAACTAGCGTCAAAATATTTATTTAACTCTTTACTTCGAAACCAAAAAAAGGAGTAAATTTACAATATGGAGCTTACCACAAGAAAAATATTACATGTGAAACAACATGTTTTCTTCTTCTCCACCTCAACGTTCCTTCTGTTGTTTCAGCCTGACTACTGGATGATCAGATGGTGGATTTGTGATTACTGGCTTATCTTCAAAGAACATCAATAATAAGAAAAGTGATAGCGCAATACATGACCTTCCCTTTGCATGGGTAGCGATTTCTCCATGACTGCACTTGCAGTAGATACAATGCAAGGCCTCTCAAAATGCGTCCACAGCAACCCCTTCCCGTGGTACCCCCTGATATCGCTAAAGTTATTGTGTAAATATCGCGACCGGTTTGTCCATTAACGATGTAACTGGTCAGTTGTAAAATGAAATGCGCAATATCAATCAATAGAATCGCATACGTCATGAAGGTTGTCACGTCCGTCACAAACGCCGCGTTCGGGTTTTACGCAGAACGTCCGGTTCGAAAAATTCGCGACAGTCTCCCCCGCCAGTCACCCGCCACTGGAGGCAGTGACGGAAGTAGATGTTTGAGCCAGGGGAAAAAACTTAGCTGAAAGGAGCCATTGGCAACTGTATGTGGCCCACTAACAAAAATGATGTTGAATCGGGATGTGGATGGCTATAAAAAAACCCCAAATCTCCTAAAAATACACTGAAAAACTGAAAAAATAACAACTTGATGAAAACCAACAGAATACTAAAACTGAAATATCAACTAAGTTGGTCCCGGTTTCTACATCTCGTTTGCCAGGGTGGATTCGCCTTTTTGCCCTCATTAGTTACGGCCTAGGTGCTATGGGGCTTGGCGCGTGTTGTCACTGTCATGTTCGCTGTGCGCAGGCCTCGATCCCAGCGACTTCAAGCGAGCTCGGCGACAAGAAGTGGACAAAGAGGAGGAGTTTCTGAGCGTGCGAGCGACTGAGGAGGAGAAATACGCCGCGTGCGGGAAGTTCGTCTTTCGCTTTCCGCAAACATCCAAAGAGATCAAGTTCGGTTGCGGAGTTTTGGCCAAAAAGGTAGGTTTGAGGAGGAGAGGGCGTGTGCATTTGTTATTTTGGTTGTTCCTGATCCGGCGCTCCATCTTGCAACTACGAGTTGATTTCTCACCACGCCTTGTTTTCCGGGCTTGTCACCGGGGCAGGTTTGGTTGAAGTATTTGGTTACGGCGGGAAACACACCTTGACTGCTGTGACAGCAGTTGATATACAAATAAACATTGTAGTAATACCTTTGCTGCACCGCAATGGGACAAACATCGGTACCAGTTTACGGCCGAATAATGGCCGGGCACGTTTTATGGGTTTGCGCCCATAATATTATTTGAATTTAGACAAACTCGAACCATTCACTCATTGAGAGTTCCGGTGTCTTTCGTTTCTTTGGTACCAGGGCAGTACACTCATTTGAAAAATGGTTTTAGTGGCGATGTGTTCGACATTGCTTCTCGTTATTCCCCAATTGCCGAGCGATGAATTACAACGTCAGTTCTTTTTGCTCATTTATTTGCAATTTCCTTTCTTCATGACCCTTCATGGACCTGTACACTCGCTTTTTCGTGCCATGACGACAAGAACTCAACTGACTTGACTTCCTTCCCTCTTCACACAAGCAGCTGACGCTCGCCATGCGGAAGCGCGTTCACTGTTACTAATTGATGAGGTTCTCACAAAAGGGTCAGCGATCTTTCCGCTCGAACATAAAAGACCTGAAGCTGTTGATCTGCAGCTGCACAGGAGCGACTGGCATTTGTGGCTAAACTTCGTTGACTTCCCTATCCATCGTAATTTAAGATTATCCTTAACGCTGAGACATAATACAGCAGAACTTGTCTAATTCGTTTAATTCGTCAATTCGCTTAATTCGTTACTTTTTCGTAGGTCACTGCAGAATTCCTATGTTTTGTGTACATTTCTGTTGGTCTAATTCGCCATCGTCTAATTCGTCAAGTTGCTCAATTCGTCACCTCTCTCTAACCCTGAGAAGCGTTTTGTTCGGCTAATACATCATTTGCAGTTTGGCTTTTGATGTCCAAGCAGTAGTTCTGTGGGAATTCAAACAAAACTAGGGATCTTTATCTGAGAATTGTTCCAACTCGCAATTTGTTTATCAAATTTATACACGAGGTGCGAAGCGCGACCCGACTCCTCATTGAGAGAACGCGGAAAGTGTTTGCAGTTCGTTAAAGATTTGAAAGGTATTTGATTAAACGGAGGAGTCCAGATAGATTAGAGGAATTAATTGTTGCATTCAATCAACCATAACGTCATGAGCTTGTATTTTGCTGTAAATAAGAGCACTATGTATGAGAGTTACTATGATAAAGTATACGAGCTTCTATGACAGACTTTTCACATGTTTGCATAATTCGTCACTTCGCCTAATTCGTCACTTTTTTCTAATCGCCTTGAGGTGACCAATGAGGCAAATTCTACTGTATTTCGTATTTATTTTTAGACCAATCGGGCACAGTTACGGTCGCGCACTCGCGCCACACAATCAAACGCTTTGAGTGCGCCGAACGAGATTTGCAGCCAGCTACGTATCAGTGCCCAGTTTATTATTTTAATTTTAATATTATGGCAAAGTTTGTGTGTCTCAGCTAATATAAATTTCTGCCCCCTGCTAAAATTCAAAGACAGTTTTGCGCCCTTGGTTTAGACACAAAACAATGCATGGGCAGAAAGCAGGATTTTGAAGATTTTGTTGTTGTGTTGTCATAGCAAGTCTCTAGAAAGTGATGCGAGTAGTAAAAAAGCTGTGCACGTAGGAGCAGGGTCGGATTAAAGGAGGGGCAACGGGGGCAATTGCCCAGGGCCCTCCGCTCCAAGCAGGGCCGGCCCTAACAGATGCGGGCCCAATTCAAGAGCTAGGCCCTTCTGAGCATTGGTCTTATGCAAGACCTTGGCGCAGGGCCCAAAGCAAGACCTGGGCGCGGGGCCTCTCTGAGCAGTGATCTATCCATAAAGAGTGTGGCATGGTGGAAAGCAAATACAACGTCCAAGCATTAGAACTGAGCACGTTTGATAACATTTGATAATCACTGCCTAACAAAAAACTATTTTTTCTTTTATGCCAGGAATGTTGGAATGAATTTAGGGTAACTTGGGGCTTCTGAATCCAAAAATGATATTAGTTTTCCTATATTGGTTCTAGTGTTTGAAATAAAGGCATATTTTGATCCCGATCATGAGCCAAAATGGCCAAGAACCTACGTCATTTATGACGTCACTCACAAAAAATCCGCAACCCAAAACCAAAAATATTTTTTTTATTGCAAAGTAGAAGACTTGCCAAGTATTTTGAGGGTTTAAACAGCTCCCTAGCGCTTTAGACGCCTGACTTATTCCGCTCAAAGACACGTGCAAACTGCTGGTTTTAGGCCAAAAACCGTAGGCTACTGACTATGAATGTGTTAACTGAGACCATTGCAGTAGAAGGCTTGCTACTATAGGTTGCATTAAAAAAAGTCCAGTAACTTGCAAAATTAGCAGTCTATACTGTGCAGTTGGAATCAAAGCAAACAGCAAAAGCAAAGGTTTGCAAAACTTGTGTAGAAAACCTGAGACTATGGAAGAATGGGAAACTTAAAGGATTAAGATTTGGAGTGCCTATGGTGTGGAGAGAACCACAAAATCACCATGACGACTGCTATTTCTGTATGGTTAATATAAAAGGTTATAACCGTTACAAAAGAAGGAAGTGAGATTATCCAGATTTAAAGTCAGCAAGACGACCAGTTCTGCATTGCGAAAGCATTCCTGTGCCTGTTTCCACTTCACTCCCTTCACTTCCTCATATTGCATCAACATAATTGGACTTCTTCTGAAAATGAAAATCCCAAACTGTAGACCAGAAGCTTGGAGACTATTTATTGACAGTTCCAAAATAAGCGTGTGTTTTGCTGCACAATGGCAACCGCTTTGCATCTATACCAATAGCTCACTCTACAAAGCTCAAAGAAGAGTATGATAATATTAAAATGGTGTTACAAAGGATTTGTTATGACGAACACCAGTGGTCAATTTGTGTTGACCTTAAAATGGTGAATTTTTTGCTTGGACAACAAAGTGGATACACTAAGCATCCTTGCTTCATGTGTTTATGGGATAGCAGGGCAAAGCAACAACACTGGATAAAAAAGTGTTGGTCTACAAGAAATACTCTGAAAGTTGGTGAAGAAAACATCATAAGGGAACCACTAGTCTGAAGGGATTATATTGCCCCCACTCCATATAAAACTTGGCTTAATGAAGCAGTTTGCTGAGGTTTTGGACACAAATGGAGGCTTCTTCGAATACTTATGGAGATTTTTCCTGAATTGAGCCTTGCGAAACTAAAAGCGGGGATTTTGATGGTCCACAAATTCGTAAGCTCATCAGCGACCCAATTTGTACAAGAAACATGACTGATGTTGAGCTTTCTGCTTGGTTCAGCTTCGTCTTGGTTAAAAACTTTTTAAGTAACCACAAAGCACTGAATTATATTGGCTTGGTTGAAGATACGCCTACAAAATATCAAGAAATGGCAGCAAACATGAGCATCAAAGTCCACTACCTCCACAGTCACTTAGACACAATTCCTGAAAACTTGGGTGATTTTCCAGAAAAGCAAGGTGAAAGCTTTCACCAGGATGTAAAAGTCATGAAGGATAGATATCAAGGAAAATGGGACATACATATGATGGCTGACCACTGCTGGTGCCTCCAGCGCGATTGCCCTAATGACCGTAGGTACTACGACAATTCATCGAACGACAATTCATCGAACGACAGTTTATCGAACGACAGTTTATCGAACGACAAGTTATCGAACGACAGTTTATGGAATCAACAGTTTATAGAAACGACTTATCTGATTTAACTGTCAGAAGATGACCACGGCGTGGTCATCACGCTGTAATGTACAGCTGCAGTCACAACTATCTACTTTATTTTTTCCAAGTGCAAAGTCCGTTTTTACCTTTCTTTCGTATCGACTGAAATAGATAGCAGGAGTCAGAACCATATCCAGAGGTCAAAACGGCAGTGAAGTAAGCAATTGTGAGTGCATATAACATAGTTTACAAATGGAATTCATTTTACGTGGCAAGGCTAACGGACGTGGATTTGAAAGATTTTATGTATGTCAGTAACAAAATTCAAAATGGCGTAACTTACTGAAAATGTGAGGAAAACCTCAAACGTAAAAGTTGTGTACTATTCATAGCCGAGAAAAACAGCCTCATGAGAGTGCCATCTGGACACAGTCATTTTAAAAGCAACTACCTTCGAGCAACTGGACACAACTTATGATTGAAATAATTAGTAATGATATACCAGTGGCGTACCTTTGCAAAATGGCGCCATGGCAAAGTTTAAATGTGCGCCCATTTTGTTAAGTGAAATATTAGGTATTAGCACAATTTTTACGAAAGACAAAACATGTAGATAACAAATGTATTACACCAGAAAATAAGTGTTGATTTTTGCTTTAGACTTTTCAGCAAATATTTATAACTGATCCATGAGGACCATAACATTATCCTGCACTTATTTATATTTGTTATGAAGAACAGAAAAGCATTCAAATAGTAATGTCATCATAATTTGTGCATAGTAATGGCTGATCAAATTGTAAATCGTCTGTTCGATAAACTGTGGGTTCCATAAACTGTCAGTTCGATAAACTGTCGGTTCGATAAACTGTCGGTTCGACGAATTGTCGGTTCGGTGAATTGTCGTCCGATAAATTGTCGTTCGATGAACTGTCGATTCGATTAATTGTCGTTACGATGAATTGTCGTTCAACAAATTGTCGTTCGACGAATTGTTTTTTGATGAATTGTCGTTCGATAAACTGTCGTTCGATAAACTGTCGCGTCACGATGACCGTCATCACAGGAAATCGTATAGCCAGCGTTTCAAAATATGAACCGAAATTGCAACCTGAAAAAATCGCATTGTCTTGTGCATAACATTTCAATAGAAATTGTCTTAGTAATTTATTGTGTTGATTTGTTTTAACAAACTTGGATGCAAACAGGCCTACTAGGCATTGTGATTTAGCTTATATTGCATACATTTTCATCTACAATGAGATACTCAAATATCTCAAAACCTAGAGCCAATTTAGCAAAACTGATATAATTTTTGGATTCAGCGGTCCTAAATCACCTTAAATTCACTTTAATATCACCGGCATAAAAATTTCTCTTGAGCAGTGAATTAGAGGAAATTCACCATTCGTTCACACGAGATAATTGTTTACTAATAATGAAATTTACAAGCCGTTTCTACAATTCTCGAGTGCAAGGAGTACCTGCGAAAATGAACAACCTACACAAACAGCATAGCGAGGACCCCCATAGGTGCGGGGCCCAATGCAGCTGCATCGGTTGCATCGGCTTAAGGCCGGCCTTGGCTCCAAGGGTTTCCCCCGTGATGACACTTATTTGTTTTAAATAAAATACTCGTTTGAAAACTTGCCGTGATTCAAAAAGGTACAAGAACAAAGCCCTATATTCCGATGTTTGCGTTAAGTATCCTTAATGATTTCTCTGCCTTGCTGCCATTTTTAGTAATCACTACTGAATATAAATATTTTTGGTTTTGTTCTATGCAAATATATTTGAATTTTGCTTGTATTTTTTTCTTGATAATCGTGTTTTTGGCATGGTTATGATTATTATCTACACTCGTGCATCGCGCCAACTGTACAAATGTCGCAAACGCGATACTATTTGCGTGCTAAAGCTAGTTCTGCTGTGGTTACTGTTTAGTATCAAACGATCCCGTAACTTCTAGTGCCGTCTGGAGGTAGCCGCAACCGAACTACGACCTTTGTTTCGTCATAAACGGTAACCTAGGTGGAAATACACTTGTTTTCCGATGCCTACTATCCTTGTGTTACATCATAAACATATGAAGCAAGTCGAGCCATTTATACAACATGTTATTGCGCGGTCCTTCAGAAAAGGTTTTAAATCAGTCGATTTATAGAATGAAAGAGCAGAAAACGAGATTGTGGTGTTTAGCTAGCGAGATGCCGAAATCTGTAATGCCATCAGCAGCTATAAAGCGCAAAGTTTTTAAGGAGAAAAAGCGCAAGAATCTGGCAGTGTTACTAAAACGCCGCAACTGAAACATTTTTTTTCAGCAAAACTTTCAAGCAGCAACGTTAAAGCAGTGGCGTTAACCACAGCACCTGAAAATGAAGGTGAAAATCAAAACAGTGAAGATGAAAATGAAGGTGAAAATAAAAAAAAAAACAAAAACTCAGCGAAACCAGTAAGGTTTTGTTGACCATTGACTTTTAGTCCAAGTGACAGATGAACAGCTATATTGGCATCACTGTCCATTGCGTTCCCAATTAAAAGCTGCATAATGCTGTTCTGGTTTGTCTTGCAGACGATCGTAAACAGCGGTTAGGAGAAATCGTCAGAAATTTGGAAATTGCTAACAAACATAATTCAGCATTGCTGGACGAATGTTCGAGCGTGATTGATGTCGTTTGATTGATAAAATATTTGAAGCGTTGATGTTTGTCAAGTGCAACAAGGATTTTGAAAATTGAACACTTTTGTTTAATTATTTTAAAGTGTTTGTTGCAGTGGAGTAAGACGGGCGATTTGACTCCCTTGGCCAGCTAAATGTAAAAAACAGGCCCGCACTTAGCTTATACTTCGGTTTTAATATTCTTTTAATTGTTTTTCGTTAGGTTGCCGTCTTTTTGCGTTTTTCGGAGAATTTACCATTGATTTGATTTCTGGTATAGCCATCCACACGAGGTATCACCATTATTTCTCAAGTTTTTTTCCGAGTGTTCACCAGTAGGTCACCTACAGAGGCCTGTGTGCCTCTTCCAGCTAAGTTTCTCCTCTGGCTCAAACCTCCAGTTACGCCACTGGTTTGCTTACTGCACGAACATCTCATTAAACCAGTGTTTCTCAAACTTTTTTATTCCATCGCCCCCTTTTCACTCTCTACACGTCGTTTTCGCCCCCACGACTGATATAAAGGAAACACAAGGTAGGAAATTTAAAGAAGTTTATGCACGCAAAGTATTAAATAGCTGAACCAAGCAATTGAAAAGCTGAGCTAAGGAATTGTTTTATGACGCAAATATTATGTTCAGAATTCTTGTGAAAACAATCCAGGCCTACAAAGCCGGAGCTGGGCATTTTGCCCGGAGCCGGAGCTCAGTTTGAAATTTAGGACCGGAGCATGAGGTATGGCCATTTGAGAGGTAGCTCCGGCTCTGGGTTCATTCCTAGATACAAACGGTTTTGCCAAATAAACTTACGTGTGCTCTTTACAGTACATTAAACGCCAATGCTAAGAACTATGACACCAGACTGCAACATTGGATCTGAAATCCTTCGATGTGTCTATGGAAAAGCTGTGACATCGTAATCGCTAAGGCTGTTACATCCTAGCTGGCAGGTGTTGTATTGCTTGTTGAACGATGGTTCTCAAACACTGTTCTAAGAGCCCCATGCAGCTCCCAAGTATCCTTTGTGCCACTTTTAGCAAACTTTATGTAACAGATTCCATTTGAATAAGATCTGCTGATGTCTACTTCTTAGGCGAAATTTATACTTTGTAAGAGCTTAGTGCAGTGGTGACGAACCTACGGCACGCGTGCCGGAAGTGGCACTCATAGATCTCTCTGTGCGCACGCGCACCGTTTCTCCAGTGCGGAGTTTGTTACCAGAAAGGTAGAGGGACACGGAGCCAGGCTGCTTCCAAGTCGGGGCAGCCGCCTGAAATTACACTGCTAAGGCGTGGAGAACAAGTTACTCTCCCAGTGCTCAATCGGCAACACCCACGTACCCACCAATAACTTCAGAGGTTATCCCCTTTGGTAACACTACCCCGAGCTATAGCACTATTTTTGGCAACACTAGTTTGGTTTTGGGCGTGAGATTATTATGGACCTTCTCTGTTTTTACGAACGTAGAGTAGAGCCAGAGCATTAGCAAACTTATTATACCAAACGTTTCGCTTTACCCTTAAAGCATTTTCAATGTTAAAGCCTACTACCTACATCGTCATCGAGGTAAGCTAAACTGTGGAAGAGGCAACCAAGGAAATTTCGCATTATCACAATAACCAATTAATATTACAACAAAACATGAAGTTTACGAACTGTAGCATTGAAGAGAATGAGTGAAACTTGAAGTAGACACACAATAACTTATCTCTTTAGATCTGCTGATTAAACAAAACTATCTCTAAATTCTTTTGGTAATTATGCGTACAATCTCTAGTCTGCTGCAGACTGTGCAGCGTGTACACAATGAACACAATTTTCCAGCATGTAATAAACCTGCAGAACTCCTCGTCACAGGTTGCAGTGATGGCATCTAGCCCAGATGCCTTTAACGTTAAGAGGGGATTGGACAAATTTTTGAGAATCACTGCAGCAGGTTGTTGACTGAGGGAAAATCTATTTCATAGTGTTAGCTATTTTTGCATTGGAGAAGCTTTAAATTGTTTGCTTCAATTTTTTAAATTATATGCGTTTTTGCAGACTACAAATTTTACACACCGAAAAATGAGCAAAACGAAAAAAGTAGGAAAAGATAATTGAAGATCATTCCGAGAGGCCTGGACAGAGTCATTTGGAGTGATTGAACACAATGGGAAAGCATTAGGTCTATATATTCCATGCACTGAAAGTGCGGGAACTTTGTTATTGTGCATTTCTTTTAAGACAGCAGATGTTAATTCATACGTTGTATTTTCTAACCCAAAACATCAGTTGGCCAATGCAGGTTAAATTGTCGTGTTGGCACTTTGGAAAACATAAGTGAGTTTAGGGTTGCAGTTGGGCACTCGGTCTATGAAAGGTTCGACATCACTGGCTTACTGTCTAATTTTTGCTGGGAAAGGATTCCTCTCAATAGGCAGTGTCTTTCAGAATCACCTCTAATATTTTGTACAGTATAACAGACTTTGTTAGTGCAATGAAACGAAACGTGTCAATTGACTTGTCGTAAATATTTTCAGTGCGGCTCTCCAACAAACTCGTAGGTGTGGATTTGTCTCCTTCAGCGAAATGGTTGAGAAAAATTGTTGTAGAAATAAGAACGTTAACTACCACAACATCGTACTTTCTAGTCAGAATGATCAAATCGGTCCGTAGCATAGCAATCTTAAAGAGCTGAGCCATAATGAGTAGTTATATAATAAAATATCCGTAGCTTTTGCGGCTGTGTAGTCATTCTGTTAGCAGGGAGCATGATGAAGATATGATGCCACTGCAAATTTAAGCGTCAAATGCACGGCACGTCACTGTAAAGTAGGAACTTTTATTAGAAACCATTAGGTTTACTAGGAAGGTTTACTAGATTCTACATTACGTTTATAAGCAGTAGCATAACATGAAAGTTATAAATAATTGGTAGTGAACTAGCATTGCAATGCATAGCAGTACAATATCAGGAGGGTATAAAAATCAGTGTAAACAAATGCGGACTTTTCTTGAAGTTTTCATCTGTTGGGAAAATGTATGTTTTCAGGATTGTATCCAGTTTTATTTTCTATTAAGCTTTGCGTGTTAAATTGTGGTTAACTCTACGATTCATCACTGCTTATTTTGAGTAGAAACGACAAGAAATCAGAAGTTTTCAGCTATTTTAAAAAGGTCAAATGTGAATGTCTTGCTAGAGCTCATACTATTTATTTGAACAAAGGGCTTTCAAGCACATCTTCGCATTTGTGTTAATGCAAATGTGTGCGTGTTTGAAAGAACATATGAGAGTCGACTCTTTTGCGCTCTTTACATGGTTTACCTGGGAGCGCTGTTAGCTGGAATCGCCAAGACTGCAACAGGCAAAGCATGATACGAGCGCAAAACACTTGGTCAATTGGGACTGGTCTGTGTTTGAATGATCGGACACAAATGTAGTTTTCAAAACAGCCATTTTCTTGATTCTGGTTGTAAGAATTTACAAACTGTCCTCAGGCATTGACGGCAAACCAGTGACTATCTTTCCAGAAATTGAATGTATTATCGATATCTTGAGTTACGTTTCTGCTAGTAACTATTCTCTGAATCATTTGAACTTGTGATTGTTTTTTTTCGCTGATTTCCTCATGGTAAGAGCGCTTGTTGTAAAAAACTACCAGATCAAATTACTCGAAAAGATTTGGTATATTCTCTTAGTTTTGTGCACATGATTTAATTCATTTTCCATTTAACTTGAGGCACACCGAAACAATTAAAACATTAATTTGTGAAAACGCCCAGAAGTCCGAGCTGGAGTCAGATAAAAGAGAGCTCCGGAACCACACTCATGAAAACCAAGACATCCTGAGTTGGAGCCATGTTCATAAAACGACAAGCTCCGGAGTCGGAGCTGTGTCATTTTTCTCACGGCTCAGCAGCCCTGAAATAATCCACAATGTAGCCGAACACATCGTTGATGATCCAGAGTAAAAATTCAACGAACAAATAGCTTTAGCAACAACCTCCAACGATCATCATAGTAAATTAAATTTTGCAAGAAACTAACCGGTCATAATAGTTGGCTACTGAAGTTAACTCAGTGATTAATTAGTGGCTGAGCATTTTTCGCCACCCCTGTGTCGTTTCTCCCCCCTGTCGCCCCCTTCGTTTTTTCACCCCCTTGCCCATCAAAACCGCCCCCAAGGGGATGATTTCGCCCACTTTGAGAAACACTGCATTAAACAATTAATTTGATTTTTCGGGCGCTCGATCCTTCCAGATTTTTAATTTCGTTTATTGCATTTATTCACGTCGTATATTGTCTGAAAATGTACTTATACATCAAACCATACAAATAGCGTTTGCATTACTTCTGAGGATGTTTCGAGACAAATGTAATCGCAATTGTAATCGTGAATACTTTCAATGTAATCGTAATCGATTATGTTGTGGTTTTGTTTATTCGTAATCGTAATCGAGCAGGTGGCAAGTAATCGTAATCGATTACATTTGTGTTGTAATCGCCCAGTGTCTGGTCAAAAGTTCATAAATGTTTGATATATTCTTGATAGGCTCCTAGTACTAAGGTGAATAATAAACATTTGTATACTTTTAGAAGATGTGAATAATAGATTCTTTAGATCTTGTACTCCACACGTTTTTCACGGTTCTAAGTTTGGAAAATTTCGGTAAGTGCTGGCGCAATTCAATTCTGTGATATTGGTTTCAGCCGTAGTTATATGCTATTGAGAAAGCACTTGAAGTTCGATATTCCAGCCAAAATACTTCTGTAGCGATATATTCTAAATACAGTCTACGCTGGAAAAAATATTTTATTGAACGTAGACCTCTACGCTGGAAAAAATATTACATTGAACGTAGACCAAAACTCCGCTTCCATGGCAATTCAGTTCAAAGCCGAATAGAGAACAAAAACCAGGAAGACGTAGATTATTTAAAAACATAATATTTTAGCCAGGTTTCGGTAACACAAATAATGTCAAACTCATAAATATAAGAAACTGTGTCTAATGCCGCGAACTTTAGTGACGAGATACAAACGAAAATACTGCAATCAATCAAATAGCAGATGGTTAGACAATTACACATTACTATGGACTAGCTCACCATCAGCAAAGAGTCTGTAGTGTGCGTCTATAATTTTCCATTGGATTCGCTTTCCTTGCTTGTAGAGTTTAGAAGAAAAGTGACAGCGCAATACATGGCCTCTCCTTTTCATGTGTAGTTATTTCTCCATGACTGCACTTGCAGTAGATACAATGCAAGGCCTCTCAAAATGTGTCCACAGCAACTCCTTCCCGTGGTACCCCCTGATATCGCAAAAATTATTGTGTAAATGCAAAATGATGCGACCATTTTGTTCATTAACCATGTAACTGGTCAGTTACCAAAATGAAATGCGCAATATCAATCAATAGAATCGCGTACATCATAAAGAGTGTCGCGTCTGTCACAAACGCTATGTTCGAGTTTTACGTAGAACGTCCCCTTTCGACGGTCGCCCCCACAAGTTCGCGACGGTCTCCCCCATCAGTTCGCGACGGTCTCCCCCACCAGTCACACACCATTGGAGGCGGTGACGGATGTAGATGTTTGAGCCAGGGGAAAACTTAAAGGGGCTACTGGCAACTGCATGTGGCTCACTAGCTAACACTCAGTAAAATTGAAACATAATGTTGAATCGGGATGTGGATGGTTGTACGTACTAAAACTTTAAATCTCCGAAAAATGCACTGAAAACCTAAAAAACAACAACGTGCTGAAAACCAACAGAATACTAAAAACGAAATATCAACTGAGTTGGTCCCGGTTTCTACATTTCGTTTGCCAGGGTGGCTTCACCTTTTTGGCCCCGTTACTTTCGGCTTTCGCCCTTTTGTCCCCGTTAGCAAAACAAATATGTTGTGGGAGCTAGGGGGGTTGGCGCGTGTTGTCACTGTCATGTTCGCTGTGCGCAGGTCTCGATCCCAGCGACTTCAATCGAGCTCAGCGACAAGAAGTGGACGAAGAAGAGGAGTTGCTGAGCGACTGAGGAGGAGAAATACACCGCGTGCGAGAAGTTCGTCTTTCGCTTTCCGCAAACATCCAAAGAGATCAAGTTCGGTTGCAGAGTTTTGGCCAAAAAGGTGGGTTTGAGGAGGAGAGGGAGTGCTTTTGTTTTTTAGGTTGTTTCTGATCCGTCGCTCCATCTTGGAACTACGAGTTGATTTCTCACCACGCCTTGTTTTTCGGGCTTGTCACCGGGGCAGGTTTGGTTGAAGTATTTGGTTACGGCGGGAAACACACCTTGACTGCTGTGACAGCAGTTGATATACAAATAAACACAGTAGTAATTCTTTTGCTGCACCGCAACGGGACAAACATCGGTACCAGTTTACGGCCGAATAATAACCGGTCATGTTTTATACATTTGCGCCCATCATATTATTTGAATTTAGACAAACTCGAACCATTCACCCATTGAGAGTTAAGGGGCCTTTCGTTTCTTTGTTAAGTACCAGTTGTACGGGCAGTACACTCGTTTGATGAATGGTTTTAGTATCGATGTTTTCGACACTGCTTCTCCTTAGTAACGAAGAGGCAAAGACTTCCGTTGTTCATCGTTTTTCAAAGATTCTGCCCAGATTTTCGACAAATCAAGCTTTGCAGCTCAAGCTTTGCTGCACCGCTGGATACTTAGAAGTCAAGAAAAGTCTCCCTTATATGTCTTATAGTTTTCTTTCAATATTGTGCTACTTAGGAAGACCAAATAGTGCCAACTAGAGTAGCAAATAAGTTCCCACCGGTGGTTGATGTAAATATACCAATTTGCTGCTTTTGACCATCCACATAGTCTGTGCTAACAGATGCATGACAAAGATCTGAACGGAGATCATAGTGGACAATTTCATGACGTGGCTTCAATACTTCGCTTTCGGTCAACTGCAGGAAACAAACTTACGAACCTGAGGTTAAATATGCTCTGAGACTAAATATGGTCTGCACTTGCAGTAGATACAATGCAAGGCCTCTCCAAATGTATCCACAGCAACTCCTTCCCGTGGTACCCCCTGATAACGCAAAAGTTATTGTGTAAATAGCGCGACCGGTTTGTTCGTTAACGATATAACTGGTCAGTTACCAAAATGAAATGCTCAGTAACGATAAATACAATCAGAAACGTCACAAAGATTGTCACGTCAGTCACAAACGCTGCGTTCCGATTTCACACAGAACGTCAAACTTAGCTGAAAGGGGCCACTGGCAACTGTATGTGGCTCACTAGCCAACACTCAAAAAATTGAAAAATGATTTTAAATGCGGATGTGGATGTTTATACTAAAATCCTAAGCAACTGGAAAAATACTCCGAAAATCTAAGAAAAGAACAACCTGCTGAAAGCCAAAAGAATAAAAAAACGAATTATCAACTTAGTGGGTCCGTATGTGCAGGGACAGATTTAGGGAGCTCGGGGCCCTAGGCCATCTTAGCTTTTGAGGCCCCACGCAGATGTGACCTATTTGGCCGTTTGTCTAAAAAGCGTGAAAATATGCTCCTTTTATGTGTAGTGCCTTCTCAAAATTTTATCTTTTGTTGTGCCGACTTTGGTTCTGCAATTGCCTTAGATCTTCATCAGAAATTAAAGCCTTTCCCACATTCTTCTAAAGAACAAATGGTATTGCGATCTTTTCTTAGAATGTATAACTTTTTCGTGCAGTTCAGAAGTTCTCTTCGTTAAATTTCCGTGATTTCTAGCGTTTCTAGTAGTTTTTTTCAGATATATGCATTTTCATGTGGGACCATGTTGCCTCCCTCGAACATATCGTCTAGCTGTCGATCTATTACCTGTACGAAAACTCCTTTTTGGTAGTATTATATATATATTAATAACCACATATTTTATGAAACAAAGAATCACAATCCATTCAGTGGACACTGGGCTTGTTTGTGCCGTTTTGAAGTTGTCATCTTCCAAGCAATACAAAATCAAGGTGGCACGACCTATTCGTCCGGTACGGCCATGGCCGTTCCGATTTTCAGACTCGACAATATGTTTTCAATTTTAAGAAACTTGCCCGCAAAACTGCTGATAGAAATCGCAAAGCCCAAAATGACTGCTCTTGACTGTACTCCTCTAATTCACCGCCCAATGAAGTTAATTCATCCATCATGCATCGATGTTGGTAATGGATGCTGGATAGGATAGCGTGGCGCAGACACATATTGTGAGATCACAAATTGGTCTGCGCTGCATTTCTACTAAGACAATTTGGAATAAGTGTCATCGTGAACAGGTCGTTTCAAGGAACTTGGTTTGATCGCAGCAAACGACTTCATAATCATGCGGGAAATGATTCTGCAATTACACTGTTTTTTATGTTGCAAAGCTGACAAAGATCGGAAGGCTAAGGCAGGCTTTCGTGAAATGCTGAAGGAAGTTTTCTTTTTGAACAACCTGGTTATCATGTATGAAGGAATTTTCAGGATGCAGATCAAGATCAGCTGGAGACAGCGCTGGAAATCTACAAAAATGATCTCTCGACCTCTACTTGAAGTAGACGTCCTACTTCTGAAACCACTCTGCAAAGATGATTACAACGAATTGGCTGCTAATTTTTCTATTCACAATGCAATAAAAATTTTGTCGAAACTGTCAGTCTCTGTGACTGCATTTTCCGGTGTCTGGAAAGTTATGGATCAAGTTTTGTTTTTTTGCTTCCATTAATGCTTCATTTAGAGAAGCCTTTTTCCGCACTAAAGCAAGTAAAAACTTACTTGGGCACAACCATGACCCAAGGATGATTTGCTATTTTTGCATATTCACAAAGAACAAGTTTAACAGACTTGATTTGGACAAAATTGCTGAAGGTTATGTTTCTGGTAGAGAGGACACACTGGGAAATTTTGTTCATTTTTGCGAGTGGCATAAGAATTTTGTAGGATCGTAACATTGGTTAAACTTACAAGTAGACACGTTTATATGTTTATGTCATTTGACTCTGTGCCAAAGAGTTAGAACAACAGGTACATAGTGTGCACTGCAGGCAGTGGTTCTTAATTTGCAGAATTCGTGGTGCAGAAGAGCAATGTTTCTGCTGATACTTTGAAAGTGCGAAGAAAGAAATAGCCTGCAAGCAGTAAATTGTTACTTTCTGGTATCAGGTTTTCAGTTCAGGTTGGATTTAGGCCCGCAACTGTTACAGAAAGCGCTTACGGCAGGTGTTCCCAACTTTTTCACGATCTCGTACCTCTTAGTCAACTCGTATTGTCACTGCACACCACTTCTTCTATAGCTACTAATTTGATCGAATCTTAGCTTCTTCAGAAGAATAATATACACTAAAATTATAATAAAAGACCACAGCTAAATTTGATGAGATTTGTCTTTTTGTTCATCTTCCACCAATTGGTCGATGCGTAGCGTAAATTTACTAATGGCGCGTCGAAAGTCATAATGTTACGAAACAATAGGATTAGCAGGCTACAGGAAAACGTATTTATTTATTTAGAAACAAAGCCCGAAACGCAAACTAGAAAGCTGTTTAATCCAGATTTTTGTGAAAAATTGGAAGTTACTCGCGTACCACTTGAAAGACTTTCGCGTACCACTGGTGGTATGCGTACCATAAGTTGGGAATCCCTGGCTTGCTTTGACCAACGAAAACAGATCATCTTTTCTAGAGAGTACAGAATCACAAAAGAATCGCTTGCTTTGGGGAGCAAAAGTTCCATGAATCAATGATATCTGCTGGTCTTGGCCGTACCACAAAAAAGAGCTAACGCCGAACTTGAAAATTTATGTTTTGATCCTCTATGCCATAGCCCGATGGTAAACAGCATGAAGACAAGTTTTGCACAGCAGCAAAGTATTGTCACAACACCTTCAGTTAACGACATGAAGTAAGCCAAATATAGACAAATTTTTCTCAGTAAAGCTCAAGAGAAACTGTTCTAGCTGATTTAACGAACATATAGAGCTTCAGCAATCAACCTCTGTTTGCGGACAATCTAGTTGGTAACAGCCAAACGTAGGATCCAATACTGACAATAATGCTTTTCATCGGAATATGGCAGTGGCTGGCGGTCTTGCGTTGTTGCGAGATTTTTGTAAGTGGAAAACTGAGCATCGAAGTACCGTTTTTCTCTTTTTCATTTTTTTGTAACCGCTTTTATACAAACGGCCTGCATCTTTCCCACGTCCAGATGCACAGTATTGTTGTGTTGTTACTGTTACTGCACTGATGAGAGTCTAGAGTAAGCATTTGCATTTCCGCCCGTTTCATGCTAAATTGTGGAGTTACGCCTCTGCGCAGTTTCGCAAATTTTAGTTAATACTGAGCTGTAATCGGAAGAGTTGCGCGGGCCCCCAAAGGCGCGTGGCCTTAGGCCATGGCCTATTTGACCTATGCGTAAATTCGTCCTTGCCTATGTGCTTGGCACGTGTTTGTGTTTGGCACCCCTGAGTTATAGTGGTCTCAGATCAGTCCCGTCGCCACGGGGGGCTTTGGTGGGTTTAGGCCCCCAAACAAAGTGCCAATCCCCCCAAATCGAAATGCGAAACACTATAAATCATTGAAGATTTTGTCAAATTTTCAATATCAAGCCCCCCGGGCACACACGTAAAGCCCCCCCACACGAACGTAAAGCCCCCCTAGTGAAGACTTCCTGGCGACGGTTCTGTCTCGGATACGACTCCAATACTGCTGGCTCACCCACAGATCAGTGGCCAAGACGCCGACCAAGGGCCAGGTGGCGTCATTAAACAGACGAGCGGACATTTTCTGGCCTTGGTGTGGAACCAGCAGAACTGTAAGAGATTGCTGGGAACAGTAAAGTGTTTCGAGTTTCCGGGGGTTGCTGCCCCAGTGACCTTCCCTGGGAGAAAATGTTGGAGTGGGGGGTGCAGTGGTTTCATTTGGAACATTAGGTGTTGAATAACAAGTTGTGTTGTGATTGACAAGTGTGGGATTTGCCATGAATTTTAAAAAAATAATGCACAAACAGGAATTGGATTTACAGGATAAGAATATCATTGCAGTAAACGAGCGTCTTCCTGTTGCTATGCCAGCGACAATGTTTGCCAAGCGTCTGACGTCAGTGATTCTCGCGCTACTTCTGTCATTTTTGTCGTTTAAAGAAGGAAGAGTTGAATCAGTTGGTGAGTTTTACTTTCCATGTTGAACGTTGAGTTTGTGTCGCTTGTATGTATCTTAAATCTTCCCAGTAATGCATTTGTTGCCTCAACTTTGCATCATAATGTTGTGGTTGAGCTTGAAAAATAAAAATGTCTTTGATTTTTTGTTTCCTTCGTACTTTTTGCTCTCTTGGATTTAATTTTACCTAACATTTTTTACTCGATTCAGTTTTGTGTTTTTTGTCAATATTTTGAAAAAATCAATTCCTCAGATTTCAAACCTTCACCAACGTGCAATGTGTCATCATCATTGATATGCAATAGAGTGAAGAACTGTGATGATAATTCGGATGAGATCGGATGTCAGTGCCGAGGTGACGAGTTTGAATGCAATTGTTACCAGTCTGGTGGTTGTGCCAAGAGGAGGGCATGCAGACGTAGTGATTGTACATCATGGACGAGTTCGGGATGCGCACGTCAATCGTGGGTATGTGATGGATACAATTACTGTGGTGATTGGTCGGATGAAAAGTATTGTTTAAACACAAATCTTTATTGTAAAAATGATGATTGTGTTGAAAGGTCGAAAGTAAATGATGGAAAAACAGACATGACAGGTGGATATGACGAGTTTGTGTGTAATGCGACCCAGGGTCATAAGTGTGGATGCAAATTTGGTAATGAAAATTGTACCTCATCTGGAAAGTGCATTCCCAAAATTTGGGTTGGTGACGCAAGAGATGATTGCGTCACAAGCCACAGTGACGAACCATGCAAAGCAATTAAGGTTTGGTGCGAAAAGTGCCAGGTTATAATTAATCGCTGTTCAACAAATGAAAGTAAAATGTTTTTGCTGCAAAATTCAAATAAAAACTCAACAACCTGCCACATGAACAACCCATCCTTCCATCATCTGAACTTATCAACCAAATGGATCTGCATTTCATCTCTGTGTGGAAAATGTCTGGGAGAGATCTTTCAATGTGAGAA
>Ga0210059_1005408_pt1 | contig 20583 bp, 10 predicted proteins | sample Ectturendosymbi2_FD_188042 | JGI IMG/M metagenome (GOLD analysis project Ga0210059, IMG submission 188042) | Ecteinascidia turbinata endosymbiont from Florida, USA - Sample 2 (SPAdes) (version 2) | ecosystem: Host-associated > Tunicates > Ascidians > Unclassified | place: Key West, Florida...
ATTTCAAGGGGGGTTAAACACTTGTGACGAAATGTGACAAGGGGGGAGGGGGTAGATTTTTGCCCAAAATAGTGTGACGTCATTTATGGACGGCCCCTATCATAAATTTCATTTATTCCATAATGAAGTTAAGTTTGCCTGTCAGTACATTCAATGCCCATACGTACTTTTACGCAATATCTGAAAAACGTTCGCAAAAAAATATGCAAAAAATTCTAAGAACCACACAGAATTTTCGTAACAAATGAGGAACATCAAAGCCAAGCTGTCCGAAAGCAGTTCTTTTTCTTACGCGAAGTTGTAGCATCCAAAGTTTGGTGTTACATTCGGACAACGATCACATGCAAAAATCGACATCGTGTGATTTGAGGCTTAGCATATGGAGGTGAATAAAATTTTAGCAAGATCGTGACGATAAAGAAATCAATCACTTGACGTTGTGTGGCTGTGCTAGGTAAGAATGTTAATCAAAGAAAATTTTTTTCTTGTTTAGCCCAGGTGATGGTCACTTGCAAAAATGGCATCGTGTAATTTTTACCTAAACACATGGTGGCAAATAAAATTTCAGCGAAATTGCAATGATAAAAAAGCCCAACTACCTGACGGTTGGTTGGGCTATGTCAGGTTTAAAGGCAGATGAACCAAAACTTTCGTCAATGTTAATTTTGCGTGTGAGTTGAAATAACGAAAATGTGAGATTCGTTGATTTAAATTATGTTCAAGCAAACTCACGATAACAAGTTTAAGACGAAGTGATTTATCCGTCATCTCAAAGGGAACACTTTCCTGTAGTTCCCCCAGAACATTTGGTTTTCAAAAAGGGGCGGAAGAAGATTGAGCGGACGAGTTGTAGCATGCTTGTAACCTAAACCCTCAAGTGACCCGGGAATTGTGATTTGGCAACGTCCACAGATTATGCGAACTTTTTCAGCAGTTATCACTGATGTTGAAAAGTAAAATATTATTGTGAAGCAATAAACATAGCGATTGTACGCACAACGCGAGTTTTACAGTAGAAAAAGTTTTGTTGTTTGGAAAAGTAGCCTTATTTGATTTTTGCTGAACAGCAGAACTTTGAATGGGTAGCAGAAAACAAAAATAATGCACTTTTGGGGCCTCGTTTGGTGAAAGTGTAAAATTCTTCAACGAAAATAGTTTCACACAGCAGACAGATTTTTTTAGTGAGTAGGGAAAATTACTGGTTTGCGATAGGAGCACCAGGGAATATCTCAAATTAAGTCCGATGTCTAGCAGTATTTCTTTTACAACACAAAGCAACGCAGATGTTTCTGTTTCAAAATGTTTCAAGTGAAGAAAGAGAGGAGCAAACAAAATATATTGGTGAGTGATTTCAGGAAAATGTTTGCAAGACAAATATCAAAAGTACAACTTCATCGGCGAAGATTGCAAAGCAAAGTACGCAAAAACTTGAAAGTTGGTGCACAACTTTGAAAGCATGACAACTTCAACATTAGAATATAAAGTCGTTCTGCGCATTGGATTAATTGTAAAGGCCTACGGTTCGATGTCCAGTGTTGGTTTGATACACTGTAATTAACATGGCGAGATTACAAAAAATAACCGCAACCATTTAGTAGGTTTGCTTACAAGCAGTGCAACGCATGGAATACCAAGAAACTTTGCTTTCTATGCGTGTTAATGCTGAGCCGTAAAAAACTTGCATTTTCAACTTGGTCGGTTTTGAGCGGATTTTCCAAGGTGCTTAGGTATGTAAATACTTCGTTGCAAGTAGGAGGGTAGCCCAGCGAGACCGTTTAATTGTAACATTGTATCAAAAACATTTCGATTTGGGCAAAACACGTAGCGCAACAACAATTGATTATGTTACTTGAAAAGCAACAGTGGATGTCTATAATCGCACAGATTATGTTGCTCACAGTTGACATCGCTTAGTAGACAAACTGGCGATTTTTATTCAACGTTGATGTGCATTTTTTTTGTTCAGTGCAAAGTTTGTTTTTTCACTGGTGCAAAATTGTTGTTGCTGGGCTTGTGTACGTTGTAAGCATCTAAGAAAATGCAAATGGTAATGAAAACAGACAATGCTATTATTAAGGTGGAGTAATAACAATGTCATTCACAGTTCTCAAAGACGATATTTTTTATATATGACTGAAGTCGTCAGATTAGAAAAAGGGAATTATGTAGTTGTTGAGTTTAGTTAGCACAATCCGAGGCACGAAGCACAAAGTGATGACTCCTGCGACTACGCTTACAAAAATAGCGTTTCCCCAAATTGAGTGCAACGTGAAAGAAACGCTGTGACGTCTGCAAGAAAAAGAAGTGCGATGTAGCAGATAATCGACATTTCATTACAAAGATAAGTTATAAGAAGTTTTTCGTGCTGGTTTGAACGAAATTAAATGCCACTACGTAGATTCCAAACAGCATTTTTATCTACAGAATCACGTTGCAGCAACACACATGAAAGCACTTTGCAAAAAACAAACGACACTTCAAGCAGTGGCGCACCTCGGGTTTACCGCGCCTGGGGACAAACTCAGTTTAAGCGCTCCCCAGCCCGTTCGTGGCAGCATAAAATAAAAGAAACACTGCAAGTTGATGCTTTACTTGCAATTATCTCATTCCAAGGACAAAGCTTGCTTTTGCTGCTGAAAATTTATCGATTATTTTGTCAAAAAGCTGAAAAGATTTAAATGTGTCACATATTTTAACTTAGAAAATATCTAACGCCAGTGACTTCCTGTAGGAAGTTTTGCTAGCAATTTTGTGATCTGAATTTCGATAATCATGTCTGTGGAGATGCTCAGTTCATAGGTGACATTACATAAAACACAGGTAGCAGCCAAAGCAGCGCTAGGGCATGGGTCAGTAAAAGTTTTGAAAGAAATGCAAACTTACAAAACACAAAAAATTCTTCACCAGTGTGTTTGTTTCTGTTCAACAACAATGTTGACATCAAAAACAATAACAGAGAGTGTAGAAAACCATTGTAATTGTTGTGGGTGCGTGAATTGCTGCAATAAATTTGTTTTAACTAGATCTTGTTAACCATGAAATTCCCTATGATACGGTGATGAAAAGTTAGCTCCGCAGCCGTTGCCTACCTTTTGAAAGAACAGGGGAAGCAATGCCCCCGCTCTCCGCGCGTCCCTGAGAGTAACTGAAAAGTACACAATTATAATCACAGATAATACACTCAACGCTGTTGCCCATTTGCAATTAATACACTCAACGTTTGCAAAAATAGTCAGGATTTATTTAAACATCCCACAAGTAAAAATCATCATAATTACCTTCAGAACCACATCAAATCCATTTCCACATCAAATCCATCAAATAATTTCCTTAACATCAGGTACGTTGTCGTAACAACATAGCCCACTATTAAGGTTTATCGCTGCTCTGAAAGCACAAGCAGTTGCATGCACTGTGAATGCTGGATTCCCGTCCATTGTGACGCAATTATAGAATGAGAACGAAGTTGGAAAGTTCGCAACCCTGGCTATCTGAAAGCATTGTGACGCAACCGTCAGTCAAACCACATGCCGGCGCTGGTTGCAGAAGACACAAGCAACGCCTTCAAAACGTCACTGAGGTTCGTAATTGCTCTCTTTGCGAACCTTGGTGATTTTGATGAGATTTTGCAACTTGGTATCAGCGACTGGCATTCGACATTTTGTAAATCGTAATTGCTAGCATCCGCTGACATTCAACATTTCGTAATTGCTACGTGACATTACAACCTCAATTTACGCCGTCAAAATGCTGCGCCCGGGGACAGATGCCTCCCTTTCCCCCCTGGCGACGTCTCTGTCTTCAAGGCAGAATCATAAGTTTGCTTCAAGTTCTGCATACAGCCAAATATCCTGAAGTCGAAGCAAGCTACAAAAACTGTCATACTGACATATGCTTCAAAACTGTTATACTAACATATGCTTCGCCCCCCCTGGTTACGGGCCTGGTTGCACATGCAGCGAAATATTGAAACCAGTGCCATATTTTTCGAAGTATTGAATTCCGTCAGACGCTGCTTTACCGGTAGTAGTAGCCAATGCTTCGAAGCCCCAACTGCTTCAAAGTTTGTCGCTGATGCTGAGTTTACCGAACTAATGTGGAACCTGTCGATCAGGTAAAAAGCAACCTGAGCTAAATCTTTTCTAATGCTGCTGGCTTACCACCAACAAATCATCCAAAATCAGCTCAAAACAGTGAGAAGAGCAGTTGCCATCAACGCGTGCTGACAGAAGAGCTTTTGCGAACTTTTTCCTTTGGCCGCTACTCACGCCAAAGTAGCGAATAGCGGCAAAGGTAAAATGGTGATAGCTCCTTACCGCATCCGTTATTTTTATCAAAAAAGAGCGACGCTCCCGCTGACGCTACTAGAAAATTAGCTCGCTACAGTAGCTCACTATTTTAGTAGCTCGCTACTGCCCAGCTCTGATTATATGTTTATTAGTCTCAGACCAGATGGGCCATAGAACACACATAAACACACAAACACATGCAAACAATTATTCTTTTACGCCTTACAATATTTTAACGTAACTTGGTGAAGTGCAACACCTTCACATAATATGGTAAATTACCACAAGGAAAAGACCAACCACACTTCCACGCCATTGCTCTTGAAAAATTCCTTGTGGTCTGAAATGTGAAATTTAGGCAAATGGGTAAATGGCACCTCTGTTTCATGACCTTCAACATAGCCACAACCTTCAGCAGCAACGCTTGTGTTTGTTTGTAGGCTGTGCAGGTCACTGAAACGTTTAACAGATCACCACAGTCACCTCGACTCATAGAGGTTTAACTCAAAACAGATTGTATGCTTTTGTGTAATTTAAGATGTATATTGAAGAATTTTTAGCAAATCACAATTGCACAAAATCAAAAACTCTCAATCACAGTTGCAATTACCCAAAATTTGTACTTTCATCACATTCAGCTCACTCATTAAAAACACTAGACACCCATGAAAAACCAATAGGAACAATAGATGAAATGCAAAAACACTAGATCGAGTGGAAAAACATTAGGTGTGGCACCGGTGACCTGAACAAGAGAGCAGACTCTTATCGCTGCTAGTGCTCTTGGTCATCCTGAAGGCTGAACATTTGAACCAGCACCATGTGTGTGTTGTACAGTTCCTAATGACATCTTGTTTTCATTGAACCTGAACCAAACTTGAACAAATTTACACAGATCAATCACATTATAACACATGATGTCATTGCACAGATTAGCCCAGGGGTCGGGAACCTATGGCTCGCGAGCCAGATGAGGCTCTTTTGATGACGGCATCTGGCTCCCTGTATATTTTCTTAACATGATTGTTACGAATGAAACTTTTTCTGTAATTTTCCATCTGCCAAACTACAAAGCCATCTGCAACACCATGCAGCACCAGAAGTCGCATTAACAGTGAGAAGTATATTATTAAAGAAAATTCAGACATTTACCATTGTTTGAAATTGTTGGTTTTGTTTAAAACTGCACTCGTTTGTTAGTAAGTTAGTTGCATTAAGTGTGGAAAATATAATATGGCTCTCACAGAAATGCCATTAAAAACACGTAGCTTTCGTGGCTCCCTTAGCTAAAAAGGTTCCCGGCCCCTGGATTAGCCTAAATACAGTAATCTTGCAACTGAACCAAACGTTATGAATAAATTTAAACAAAATTTTCAAATCCAAATCCAAGTCCAAATCCGGTTAGTCAGAAATTATGAAATCCAAATCCAATCCAAATCCATCAAAAAACTGCAAATCCGCAGAATTTATATCGAAATCCAAATCCATGTTCATCTTTGGTTCTCCGTTCCCAGTAGATTCTAAAAACTGCTGATGCGTGGCTAAGTGCCAGCCGCAGGTGTGGACTTTTTTCTGCTTGCTTTCTTTTTCGCCTTTCATTGTGACGTCAACACATCCAACTCGTCATTGTCCAAGTTGGGCTGTTGCTGCGAGTGGGTTGTACGTATTGCCTTATTTTGAAAGCTTCCCCAGCCGGTAACACTACAAGAAGGCCTGGTTTGGACGCATGCTCTAATTCGTACATGCATTCCAATTTTAGACGTGATTGTTTTGCATGTCATCATCGTGTATTATGCAGTATTTTATTTTTTTTGCGTGTTAGATTCAGACTCATGGATGGTCCATCGTATTCCTCAGAAGAGTAGCCGAATAACACAAGTCAAGACCACAAAAAATTGTTTATCATTCATAACGCATTGCATAGTAGGTGTTAATTGAAAAACACTGGGAGGAGCATAATTTCTAGAAAAGACGTTAATACAAATAAATAATAGAAAAAAGCAACGCTCATGAAAAACAAAGAAGTACCATCCAAGCGAGAAGAAAGGAATGCATAACAAATACCGAAGCAGTGCACCAGCTGAAACATAGCCTCGGGCAGACGCTTCTTTTTGCTAAACAGTAATAGGTTGTAGGCCTACTTCACTAATCAACTAACCTGATTTTGTTTTTATCTGCCCAACACTTATTGGATTACTTTTATTGTTAAACATTTTGTCATCCAAATCCGTTTCTAACCTGGTGTCCTCAACCTAATTTGGGGATGCCATGTGCCTGGTGGTTCATATGTGCAACTGTGGTACCCCCTTGATCATGGTCCATCATGGCTGATGATTGTATTGCTTCTTCATGATTTGTGTGGATAAACATAGTTTTTTGCCTTTGCTTTATGCCTTTGTTCTGTAATGTTGCTGCATTGCTCTTTGGTTCATAACCTCAATTGTTGCTTACTTCTCTCACTTATAGTTTCTTACTAGTTACTGGTATGTGCATGCCTCACCTGTTTGTCTGTACATATCAGCTCATCTCTTCACCCATTGCTTTCCCACCATCATATGTTTGTGTAAATGATTGTGATGATTTAACATTTGTGTTTCTGTTATATATGTTGTTCAATTTATGTCTTGGGATTATTTCATTCTTGTTTGCCATCATCTCCTTTCATTTGTTATTTTTGATTTTGGGGTTTATTGCTTGTTTTTCCATTTTTATGTGTGCATATGATGGTACATTACTTGAGAAAAGGAAAAAACCTAGTAAGTTAGCATAAGCCTGTTTTTTTGGTAGTGACTATTCAAGCGCCGTACATGGTGCAGTTTAAATAAAATGTTCAGCTTGTTATTCAAACAGCACTGGTGTTGTAGTGGATAAATTTTAGGTCTGGTACGCCAAAAGTTTTTGGTTTGGCTCTTACCTAGCAGTGATTTTGTTTTGGTACTAGGCTTAGTGCTTGCACATATCAAATCATGAGACCACTTTTTCTTTTCTTTTTTCAAAACTTTCGGTTTAGGGGTTAGCGTTAGGTTAGCATTATTATTAGGTTAGCTTAAGACTACGGTTAAGTTTAGGTTTACCTTTTATGTTTACTATGTTTCTACCAAGCCTACTGCTTTCTCACTGTGTGTTACTGTCACGTTACAGGAGGTGGTCAAATAAGGTTTCTAATTTGAAGATCCACAGGCAGTTCTGCAGCCACTGTCTTTTTTTTCTTTGAAACATATAGGGCATTTGTCCCATATAATAGTATCAAAACTTTAACAGTATTCACTAGTATATGTTTGGACACGACCAAATTCAGTTTATTTTTTTTGTCATGAAAAAAATTTGGCCTATGATTGAAAAATGACCGAAAGAAATTTGGCACAGGGTTGATAAAATTTTTTTATTTTTCAAAAAAATCTTGATTTTTTTCATTTTTATGATTTTTTGGTTTAATGTGTAGAGGTGACCACCTAGCACTTGTAATTTTAAAGAGTCTGTTTTAATACATGTATAACTCCTTTTGGCCTTATTTCTTCAAGTATAGCAACTATACACCACTGAAGTTTCATTCTAACTTTTTTGCGCATTTCTAATGTCCCTCAAAGCATTTCAGTTCATAACACTCAGTATTGAATATACAAAATGAAGCATTTATTTAAATGACAATACTCAAGCGCATGCCTGCCCAACCTTTTTAGTGTTGAGGGTCACTTCCACATAAGGAAATTTATTGCGGGCCACAAATGTTTTTGTGACCTAACAAATCCCTTGGTTTTGATATGTTTTATGCGATAACACGAGGTGACGATGAGTGTTATAGTTACACGCAGTGTTGCCAGCTTGTATGGATGTAAGTATGAAAAAAAAGTAGCAGCAATGCAGTGAAAAACAAGTAAGTGTTAGGCACATGAAAAACAAAATATGTTTAGTAAATGAGAGTACAGCATTTAGTTTTAGAAAAGGTAATATTTTATTCATAATGCTACTTATATTGCACAATAACTGGTGTCATGTCATTGACACCACACTTAAGCTTTATACGATTGTGGGCCTAGGAATTAAACTGGTGTGAAGTCAATGAATGTTTGTTAGATCCTGGAGGTGAACATTGCTTTGTTTGCCTTGAGAACATTGCTTTGTTTGCCTTGAAATCCTTGCATTGCAGCAACAGTGCTCCTCAAAAGGGCAAATCTGAACTTTATTCTTATGTAAGTCATGACAGATGCATTTTTTTTCAAAACTTTTGCCTCAGAGGTTTCAAGCAATATGGAACATAATACCACACTGTAGTGTCATCATAGGCCATGCAACTGACAAGGTATTTAACCAATGCATAAAGTCATAATTTAGGACAAATTCATAATGAAACAATACTGCATGTGGGCACTTACAGAAGGCGCAAAACATGCGGAAGACAAAGCTTTACAGAAATGTAAATATTTGGAAGGCAATAGCTATTCATTGAAGAGAGGCAAGTGGCAGGCAGCAACACTTGTTAATACACAGAGGATGGCTGATCAAACTTGCACACAGGCCAGTATGCTAGCAGCGTTCCTTCTGACCACAGCCAGGGATAAGCGCTGGTGGAGCCACTATCACTCCCTGGGGTCACCTGACATATCGACAGGTTTCCTTGCAAGGCAGCTCAAAAAAGAGTCAGTGGACTTGCCATACACACCCATGGTTTCAATTGCAAGGGGTTGAAAGTAACAATTGTCAAGGAGGTCATTGTATTTTCTGCATTTTTCAGTCTCAGCATCAGTTGCTACACTACCTGGTAAAGATGCATATAACAGATACATTGGCTCCCTACATTTTTCAGCTATCTTTTGTTAACTCTAGTGCATTCTGGTGCCATCCCACCACTTGTAAAGACAAGGGCATTGAATGACTTCCCATTGTCAATCACTCTTTGGTTGTGAATCCTTTTCTTTTTCATGTTGTTGGCAGATCTCTGCTAGGGGCTTCCCACAATAAGACTGTGAGGTAGAATGTGTAATCCTTATGTCAAAGAATGTTTCTCACAGCTCTTCCATAGTCCTTTCACAGAGATATCCAACCTTGCCTTGTCAGCACTCTTGACTTTTCTTTCAAAATCGTTTTTGTTGATTGGCAGAAGTGTGGGTTTTGTCTGAATATCTCTACAGACTTCTCTCATTATCTGTGCATGATAGTATCTCACCGAGTTGTGCCTCATTGAAGTGTAACCACCCAGTTTACATATGAGGCTGTGATCCACAGAGTTTGTCTCTCCCCAAGCACAGTGGATGGGTATGCCTTTCAACTTGCATTCATATCTCTTGCAGATGGCATCCATGAATTTTTGTTTGTTTAGTGTTCATCCAATCACTTTGATTGGCAAGGCTGACAGCCAAGAGGATGCCCCTTTTTTTATTGTTCCTGTTATAAGTTGTAATGAATGAAAAATATGTTCTAAAACTACTATGTCTATAGTCAATAGTCTGTACCTTTGATGGAACTTAGATGCAACTTTTGCAGTGGCTATATGTCTGTCAGCATACCTTCATATTTGAAAACTTATTTGTCTGCTGCCTATAACATGCCAGCAATGCATGACGAGTATGCAGTAGATTGTACTATGCTTGGTAGAAACGTACTAACCCAAAATCCTAAGCCTAAATCCTAAAGCTAAACCCTAAACCTAAACCTGAACACAAAAGTTTAGAACCAGAGGTTTGGTTTGGAACTACTACCAAAATGAAAGGCACCTGTTCATGGTGAGAGCCAAACTGAAAACCATTCGCACAGTAGACATAGACGTATCTGCCAGACTACCATGATGGTGTCGCTAGAGTTCCAAACTCAGCATTTTGTTTGAACCGTGTCACTGCTGGCAGACCTATAGCCACTTCCTTAAATTAACCCTGCCTAGGCATAGGCTAGGGTTTTCAACTGGCCTCAGTCCAGAAACTGCATTTCACATGTTCATCAAGAAGCAGCCCTCTTCTATAGAATGTGAGCCAAATAAATTCATTTCTGAAAATTTTCAGCCTTCAAAAACAAATTTAAACAAACATATAAATCATGCAAAATATTTTTAAATAAAACTGAGAATGAACATGACAACTGTTGTGCATGTACTGCACAGTTTAAAAGTTATTGCAATAAAATTATCAAAACTGCACAAAATTAGATATTTATCTTTGCTTTCACCTAGCTTTATTTTGTGGAAGTCAGTGAGACAGTTGGACATGGGCATGTACTTTATTAGATCGGTTTCTCAGATCACTTTATTTTATTTCTCTGCTTTGACTTGAACTGAACCAAAGTAGAAAATCCACATTAACACAGATAGGCCATGCTGAATGATAGAATCGTTTTGAATCCAAGCGTAGCAAGAGATGGATACTCAGCCATGTCATTACTGAACCAGTGGTGGTGAGGACTTGTATCACAGAATCTCTTCAGCAATTATAGGGTTGGAAATCTCCCCAGAACATATCTGTAAGTTGTGACACACTTACAGGTTACAATCCACCAGTTGAGAATTGCTGATCTGGGCGAAGCCACAGAAAATAATATCAGTTGCAGCCTTGTACATCAAGTTGCTGTTGTCTCACAGATGCAAAAGGTGGCTCTTTACATATAATACTCATGTGTATGTGTTTATATCACATCACAGGATAAAATATTAAAGCCTTCAATTGTTTGTTATTTAATGAATTTTAGCTGATAATGAAAGCGGATGATTTTGAAATGTCCAACATGATTTCATTCTAATTTGTGGATTTTGTATTGTTATTTTGTAAAACTTCGGAAAATACACTGTTTCAAAAAGTTATTTGAGATTGTTGAAAATGTCGGTTGTAAGTCAACAAAACAAGCTGTTAATAACAAAAATGTTACAATATTATTCCTATTTGATAATAACAGCAATAATGTAGGATCAGTTTTCAATACTGCTGTGTTCAATTTTTCTTAACTTCTTTGTGTGTGATGTATTTTTCATGTCCTTGTTCATAATTCTGGATTTGATTCTTCGAAGTTTTGTGACATACTTTAGTGGCAGTGTCTAAACGACCATATCTGGTTTTCGCTTTGGAAGGACTAAATGTCTGCATGTCAGTTGCTTCTGAGTAAAGGATTAAAGTGGTGATTAGTTTTTTCTAACCCTAACCTTAAACACTGACACTAAATGTTAAACCTAACCTTAATCCAAAACCCTAAACCTAAATCTGTGTCTTGTTTTTGAAAGTTTTGTTAAGACAATACATCAAAAGCGTTCTCAAAAAAGATTGTGAAAACATACAATCGTATTCTTATGTCAGAACATCCAAAGTGTCTTTTGTACTATCAAAGCCGATATAGCAAAGGAGAGATCTGAAGTGATAACACCTTGCACAGTAGTAGAAGTCACTTCCCACTTGACCTTGTTCATGTTGGTGTGAAAGTCTCCAACTCAGTCTGATATGTGGCACCAAACCAAACATGGTTTTCAAAGCCAGATACAGTTTTTAGTCCTTCAAAAGCAAAAATCAGATATAGTCTTTTAGACATTACTGACTCTAGCTGAGTATGTAAAACACTCCAATTAAATTAATTTGATGTGGTATTGGCATAATTATGTGGTGCTAGCAATCAGTGTTGGTAATTATAAATTTGAAAACTTTGCTGAAGTATGTCATTAAAAATAATTAAGTGGAGGTTTATCTTGCTGATTTTCAGGATTTATTTAGCGCAACACAGAAAAAGACTTTCTCATTTCAATTATTATGTGTTGCAAGCTAATTTAAAATTAATCAAGGATCATCAGTGCGAAACGTATATCTTGAGAAAAAGTTTAGCTGTTAACAATTTAGCTTCCAGGCGATTTCAGCCGAAATCAGGCATATATAAACCAAGCATAATCCATCTGTCTTAGCAACAGCATAACTCCTCAGCAGATGCGCTAGAGCTGTTCAAGCCTTCAAAAGACTCAGCAATTCTTCAACTCTGCAATGAAAAAATATTTTTGGTTTTGGCCAAAAACCTACCTCACTTATGACGTCACTCACAAAAAAACTAAAACCCAAAACCAAAAAATTATTTTTTGCATTGCAGACTTGAAGACTTGCTGAGTCTTTAGAGGGTGTGAACAGCTCTCTGGTACAAGGGCTCAAACGGATTGGCCGGTCTTTTAGTCTGCACTCGAAAAAAAATTTTTTTGTTGGGGGTTGTAGATTTTTTGTGAGTGACGCCATAAATAAAGCAGTTATGGGGCCATTTTGGCTCATGTTGCCTGGCCTTGGTCCCAACTGCTAGGCCAAAGTGTTTCGCTAAAGATTTTATTGGAAACTAGGCTCGAGTCCAAGTCTTTTGAGTCTTTGATCGACTTTCTAGCGTTTCTGGTTCAAAGTTATTATCTAAAATAAACAAATTAATTAATCATCTAATTAGTTAATTAGTCAAATATTTTTATTACTTTAGATCATAACTTTTGAACCTGAAACCTCAATGAGTCATCCAAATTATCAAAAGACACGGATTGTAGCCTAGTTTCCAATAAAAACTTCAGCGAAATACTACCATTTAACAGTTTGCACCCAGAGCCAGGTAAAGTGGGCCAAGGTGGCCTAAAAGTCTTCCACTTGTGACGTCACTCACAAAAAATCTGCATCCCCCAACCAAAAAGTTTTTTTTTGAGTGTAAGCTACAAGACTTGCCGCGTCTTTTGAGACTTAGACCAGGTCTGTAGCACTTACCGGACCAGAGAAATTCTCATGCAAAGCTACGTGCATTTTGGTGTTTTTTTCTCGGAAATCCCCAAAAGTGGCCAGACGCCAGAGTGTTGAATGAATTTAACACGAGCATGCATTTAGCTAGTTATGCTCTGGTTTCTCTTGTTCCGTGATTTTCAAATCAGTGTATTAAAACATATCCTTTAACTCAAATTATCTATATGTTTGTAGTGGTCATGCCATTGCACAAAATCATAGTTGCACATCCTATAGGGCTTTCTTCTAATTCTAGAACTAGAATGCGTAAGAATCCTTCCAATAAGTATAAAGCACTCTAAGACTGTTGCAGCCTCTGCGCTGGCATTGCACTAAATACATGGTTCACCACAAACGGAATGTGCACGAAGAACAACACCCATATAAGTGGCGCGAACAAGCAATAATAGAGTGATCACTGTGTGTGATCTTTATTGTTGCTTGCTGCCACAGTGCGAAGCTTTGTGCACATGCCGCTCGGGCTTTTCCAATCGCAACAAAATGGTGCTGTGACCAGAATGTGAAGCTCGAGCCAAGTAAAACCTTCACAAAAAGAACTGCTATCAGTGCGATTCTTTGAAAAAGGAGGGGATGTTGTTGCAACCTCTCTGCTGGCATTGCGCTGAATGCACGTTTCACCACGAACAGAATGTGCGCGAAGAACAACATTCCTATATAAGTGGCATAAACAAGCAATAATAAAGTAATCACGGCATGTGGTATCTATTGTTGCTTGCTGCCATAGTGCAAAGCTTTGCGCGCTTGCTGCTCGGGCTTTTCGATCACAAAAACACCACAGCTTATTTGTGTTATTTGCCAGCTCAGTAGGCATTGCTTGCAGATTGCATTTTGTCTGCTAGTTAATGGGGTTTTGCACAACATTCATTCTACCATATAACGTGCAACAGTTATGATCTTACTGAAAAGTGTTAAGAGGCTGGTAAAATGTAGGTTCATTATTTTATTTGCCAATGTGAAGAAAGTTGATAAACTATAAATTACAGTAAGGGCCACATAAAAATATAGTTGGAAATTTAGATGCATGGATAGCATGTTCATAAATTATGTTTAATGAAAAATACATCCAGTGGACCTGAGCATTTGATGGCACAACTTATTCATACCAATGCATATCTAGAAAAAAGAAAGCAAAACTGTTACGACTTTCCTGTCATAATCTCTATTAGCGGTTTAGTTCATTCTGTAAAAGATAAATCTCATTCATTTCTGTATTGCATGTGTACGTGTACAACCAAGGCCCCAGAAAATGATTCTTTTTAGAGTATTGCTTCATACAGTGCATGTGGAATTGTAGCATTGGGGAGCAAAAACAAGGTAAAGTTCCCCCTGGTTCTAAGAGTCTTCTACTATCTCCAGGATATGTGTTGAATAGTAAACAAACTAAGAAAAACATTATACAAAGTGCTTACCTTCATGCAATATGATATATTGCTGATGATATTTGAGTTTTTTTACTTGCATACCACTTCTATTCTTGGAACCAGTGTGCAGTGTACCTTGTGCATACCTGTTCATTAGACAAATGTTGTAGGACTACTCATTATTTTTTTTTCTTTTTATAAATATCCTGTACCTAAAGCCACCAATGTTACTAGTGTTGCTCATACTGTATCACCAATAGTATGGTATTATTTCCACTTGCATACCTGCTTACATGGTCTTTTTTGATTAGCTTGCATGATTTGTACAACTGCATTTTCATTTTGTTTTCAAATTATTGTTCTTAAATCGAGGATAAGTACAAATAAGAAACTACTTATAAAATTTTCAACAACTAATGGAAAGCAGTTGATGTTGTTGGTAAGCTGTGGTTCTATTGCAGCTGGGTTTTATTTGCCGTTCCTATGATACAGCCTCCAATGAACTTTATTTCCAAACTGTTAATATATTCTTTAAAACACCGCTGAATTTGTTTAATATATGGCAGCATAGGTTTAATCAAATTGGAAGTTTTCAACATTCGCAAACTATTTGCAATACACAAATGCGGTATAGTTTGTAGAACATAGGAAAATTATTTGTCAACAAGGGCTTAATTTTGAGGACAAGTATTAGAAAAAGTGATCAAAACGTATTTACTTGAGATTTTATGAGCATAGAAACTTTTAAGTGAAGACAATTTGTGAGACTGCTATTTTGTGTTCAAATTTTTGGTGATTCATTCCCTACACTGTGGTTTTCAGTTATAGAAAGACATTTTATTGTTTTGCGTATATGCAAGTAATGCCACAAGGTATGTACAGTCAACCCAGATAGTTGACACAATTATCAGGCCTGAGTCATGCAATATATAGTTTGCTAAACGGCAATAACTCACATTTCAGAGTTCACATGTGGTAGTAGTTAGTCCAGCTTTCATCTGGTTCTGACCTTGTTAAAACAAGGCTGGCTGGATTTAAGTGATTGTTCTCCATCGTGCATGATTAACACTTTGGCGTCCGGCTGGGGATTTTCGGAAAATAAACACCTAAATGCACGTGGCTTTGCGCGGGAATTTTTCCTGTCTGGTATGCTCTACAGACCTGGTAAAAGTCTCAAAAGACGTGGCAAGTCTTCTAGTATGCATTCGAAAAAAATTTTTTGCTTGGGGCGTGCGGGTTTTTTGTGAGTGACGTCATAAGTGGAGGACTTTTAGGCCACCTTGGCCCACTTTGCCTGGCCCTGGGCGCCAACCGTTAGGTGGTAGTATTTCGCTGAAGTTTTTACAGGAAACTAGGCTACAATCTGAGTCTTTTGATACTTTGGATAGCCTGCTGGGGTTTCAGGTTCAAAAGTTATGATCTAAACTAGTAAACACATTTGACTAATTAGATAATTATTTAATTTGTTTATTTTAGATCATAATTTTTGAACCAGAAACGCTAGAAAGTCGATCAAAGGCTCAAAAGACTCGGACTCGAGCCTACTTTCCAATAAAAACTTCAGCGAAACACTTTAGCCTAGCGGTTGGGCCCTAGGCTGGGCAACATAGCATAAATGGTCCCAAAACTACTTCACTTATGACGTCAGTCACAAAAAATCCATATTCCCCAACCAAAAAATTTTTTCGAGTGCAATCTACTAGACTGGCCGATCCGTTTGAGCCCTTGAATAGATCTCTAGCGCAATCGGCGGAGGAGCTAGGGCGTTGGTAAGGCAACCAAAAACTGCTGTTTTGTAGGCCAAAATTGAAGTACGAATATATCGTACGCCGGCTCTCGAAGTGTTAAAGGCATTTGTCTTCCACAATCCAGTCTCTCTTATCTTTGCTATTTGCCTCCTCCATTCCTTCTGTGGTCGTCCCTGTTTTCTCTGACCCTCTAAAGTAGGTGGTGAAGGTCACCAACAACATAATGAAATATACAAGCACAAACAACCCGTGGTGTCATCCTGCTGTCCAGCAAAAGTGGATTAGAAAATATTATCTTTCTTAACACCTAAGCTGCTGGTATAGTTGAGGCTAAAATCCAGCAGTTTGCACGTGTCTTTGCATGGGAATATCTCTGCCGATAATTGCATTGGGGAGCTATTCAAACCCTCAAAAAACTTGCAAGTCTTTGCATCTGCAATGAAAAAAAATTTTTTGGTTTTGGGTGTCGTTTTTTTGTGAGTGACATAAGTGAAGTAGATTTAGGCCTTTTTGGCCCACTTCATCTAGGCCCAAACCGCTAGATGGTAGTATTTCGCTTAAGTTTTTATTGGAGACTAGGCTCAAATCTGATTCTTTTGATACTTCGGATGACTTCCTGGGGTTTTGGGTTCAAAAGTTATGACCTAAAAACAACAATCTACTAATTAGATAATCAAATATTTTGTTTATTTTAGGTCATAACCTTTGAACCAGAAATGCTAGAAAGTCGATTAAGGGCTCAAAAAACTCAGATTCTAGCCTAGTTTCCAATGAAAACTTGAGCAAAATACTTCCTTCTAGCGGTTGGCCCCTAGGCCAAGTAACATGAGCCAAAATGGCCAAAAAGCTACCTCACTTATGACGTCACTCACAAAAAACCAGAAACCCAAATATTTTTAAATTGCAGACTTGAAGACTTGCTGAGTCTTGTGAGGGTTTGAACAACTCTCTAGTGAAACTGGCTGAGGAGCTATTGTGGCGGTCGGTAGATGACGCCACATGTAAATAAATGGTCACCGCTAGATGGTGCCCATGAGTAACAAGTCACTGTGATAGTCACCACAGGCGAATTATTGTAGTTCACTTATCCCTATATAATGATAGTGCAACCTAGTAGTAGTAGAGTGAACTCGTCGAGGGAGCTCTTTTGCTGCTGGTTGCTTTCCTTTTAGTTAATGCCCTGAATTGCCATCTTTCTCTTGTGCTTGCCTCAGTAGTTCAAGGCGATGCAGTCAACTGCAACACTATGCAGTTGATAAAACAACTGAAATATGCTTGATTTTATGCTGATTTCCAAGTTGATATGTTCATACACCAGCAGCCAAGGTGTTAAAAGGACACACGCAACTGCTCAGGGCAAAGTGGAAAATAATCATGCAGGTTTAATGTTCAGCAGTCTTGAAAGAAATGTTTGAGAATGTTTCATTGCATTCACAGCTATGAAAGAATGACATTTTGAATGTACAGATGTGTAGCAATGTAGTTTCTATGTTTGTTTTGTTTTTTTATGCTGCAGGCCCACTCACTTTTGTAGCAGCTATGTTTTTTGTTGAAATCAAGCACTAGATCAGTGGTTTTTAAACTGGGGGTGCGCCCCCCAAGGGAGGCATGTGAGGTCCATAAGGGGGCACGAAAAAGGTGAAAATCTCCACGAAGTTGATCTTAACACGCTTTTACAACCACCTTTCTGGACAGTCAATTACGTTTGATTGCCGAAAATGCGAAACCATGTATGAGTGCTTTGATTCGCCATAATATCTTTATTTTCACCAAAATGTTAGGTCTGCTTCAGTTGAATCACAATCAGAGTTCAGACCAGACAAAATAAACCACTAGGCCTACAGAGTACAAGTACTTAGTATAAGCACAGTGCTTTTAGTATTATTCCACGATGCGTTATGGTAGCAGTTGCCAGTGCTATACTGCAAAAATCAGTTAATGTGATACTAGTTAGCCCCTTACTATGAAGAACCTAGTGGTGCTGGATAAAGTCAATTGTCAGCCAAAAGTGAAGGCAATAATGTGAAAATTTAATTTCAACTATCAGTATCATCGAATTAACAGTTAAATTTGCGTTTTCGTATAAATCTTAACCATGTTTTTAGCATCAATTTCTAGCATAGATAATCAGGTGTTTGCAGTAATTAGGTTCTCCAACTTTATTGACACAAAATGAGTGGAAAAAAGCGTAAATATTACAAATATTATATGAAGTAAGGCTCTAGATACTGTTGCGATCGGAAATCCTGAGTGGCATGTGCGCAAAGCTTCGCACTGTGGCAGCAAGCAACAATAGAGATCACCCGACGAGTTCACTCTATTAATGCTTGTTCGTGCCACATACATAATGGTGTTATTCTTCACGCACATCCCGTTCGTGGTGAATCACACAATCAATGCAACACCACCGGAGAGGTTGCAGCAACAATACCACAGTGAGTTATGGTCAAGTTGTACCACAACACATGATGTGTTTTGAAACTCTGAGCAGCGATGCTTGTAGACCAAGCCCTCTGCAGCTTCATCTTCAAACAAAACACCCTGGTCATCAAGGTAAACCTTGGGCTTTTTTTCAAAGACAGCAAGACTCTTTCAAAGACATGAAGATCAAGATTGCCAGTAGTGATCAAGTGTTTTTGCCACTTGTCATCTGCAGAAGTGCCAGAACGTAGACGCATCTTTCGAAATCGCTCACATGATTGCTAAAGAGAAGGTATCCAACGACTGTTCATGTTCAAGCATCCAGCCTTGTGCTGGGTAGGCTGACAGCAAAAAGCTTGCAAAGATTTCTCTTGCTAATTCTAGCATTGAAATATGCATCGGTCAGCTCACAAAATATATTTAGTGCCACGTTCTCGAAAAGATACACGCATCACCTTTTTGCTGTTTAAGATGATGAAACAAAAACAGCTGATCTTGACCAACTGGCTCAGTTGCTGGTCTTTGTTCGCTTTGTTGGATCTTCTTCAATTGAAGATGAAATGCTGTTTTGCAGACTGCTAAAAACTACTACTGAAGCAGATATATTTCAAGTTGTCACCACATGTTTTGACAACAGTGGCATGAAATGGGAGAAACTTGTGGGTATCTCAGTGACGGCGCCGTGGCAATGCTTGGATCTCTAAGTGGAATTTTTGCCAGGATAAACCAGAAAGTCCCAATACCTTTGAATCTTGCTGTTCGATCCACCGTGAGGCTCGGTTTTCAGCTGCAGATGGCCTACCTCCTGGATATTTTCCATCGGCTTAATAATTGAAATTTACTCATGCTAGGCAAGAATACTAACCGGATCAACAGCTATGGCAACGGCCAAGCTTTCGTGGTGAAGCTAAGGTTGTGGCATCGCCATGTTTGAAAAAGGAAATGCAGCTTCTCATCCCAATCTAGATACTGCCCTTGACAAAGAACAGATTGCATGGGAGGGCAAGCTCAAGAACAAAGCGGAAGCCCACCTTTGACTTTTGAAATAGGAATTCGAATGCTATTTCCCAAACACCGAACTTCTAGAATGGAAGGTTCGTCTTAATGACAACATTCTTCCTGACGATTTGTAAGAGGAATTCATGGAGATGAAGTGTAACTGCTGCAAAACATGATTTTGAATCAATGCCACTGTTTTCTGGGCAGTGTATATATAGGAGAGTGGGTAGTGTGGCTACATGAGCACTTCCGTTTTGATCCACTTACCGAATACATGATATTGACTTTTCTACACTCATGAACATGAAGACAAGACCTTGAAACAACCTTTGACTGAGAAGCTGATCTGAGATGTGCATTATCTGCTGCAAAGCCTGGAATTGAACTTTCGATATCTGAAAAGCAGCCACATCAGTCCCACTGATGATAGTTAATTGCCCATAGATTGTTCTTACGTTCAATGTTTGTTGATTTTGTATGAGGGTGGGGCACGAATTTTGTTGGGATCGTCAAAGGGGGACGCATCTCAAAAAGTTTAAGAACCTCTGCACTAGATGTTATAGTTCATGTGTGAAACAACTGTCTCAGCTTGAATATTTTAGAATCAAGTTTTGGCTTAGCAAGTTAAGTTTCATCTTATTTACCTTTTCCTTCCTTTGGAGTGTCATGAGTCATCAGTGACTCATGCGACTGGGAATCAAATGCAGCCAAACAGCTTTAGTGGTTCATGCTTAACCCCCTAGTACCATTTTGCTAGTACTTAGTTTGGTATTCATTTCATTAAATATCTTTGCTAGTTATGTGTTGTTGAGTATTTTTGTTAGAAGTTCAGCTTAGGAAAGTCATCTCCCTTCTTGGTGCAGATATTTAATCTTTGCATAAAGGAAGGAACTTATCCCCAAAGCTTAAAATGTGCTCAAGTGGTGCCCATTTATAAAGGGGGTCCAAAAGATCTATGCACCAATTACAGACCCATCTCCCTCCTCTCACCCATAAATAAAATTTTTGAAAAACTTATCTACAGCCGCTTGTACACCTATCTTGAGCA
>Ga0210059_1005409_pt1 | contig 20583 bp, 7 predicted proteins | sample Ectturendosymbi2_FD_188042 | JGI IMG/M metagenome (GOLD analysis project Ga0210059, IMG submission 188042) | Ecteinascidia turbinata endosymbiont from Florida, USA - Sample 2 (SPAdes) (version 2) | ecosystem: Host-associated > Tunicates > Ascidians > Unclassified | place: Key West, Florida...
GGAGAGTTCAAGAGGTTTAGGAAATCTTCAAAGAGTAAACGAATTCTTTTTGTTTGCAGAGAAGAGGATTAAGAGATTTGATGAAAGTCGCTTCCAGGGCAGAGAGATGAAATGAAGTGCGAGCTCGAGCGAGGACAGAAAATTTGTCCTTATTGTAATGCAAGGCACAAAAACGCAATAGTTATTGACAAGGTGCTTAGAAAATGCTATTGCTTTTTCAAATTAGTTGCGTTAATTTATAACAAGAAAATAGCAGCAAACAGAAGCAATAAACAGTTTCCAAGTAACGGCATTTTTTGCTTTTCGAAGAAACATGAACCGGTATCTATGCTCTGACCCAGGCCCGTAGCCAGGTTTTAACTTAGGGTTTTTCGGGGGCAAAAGACACTTAGGGGGGCAAGATTTTTGTTACGTGTTAATAAAAAATTTTCTGGTCACAACAAAATTTGTGGGGCACAAAAATATTTGGGGGCATTGCATCCGAATGCCCCCCGTGGCTACGGGGCTGCCCTGAGCTCCATTGATTTTTCTTTTTCTGGCTTACAATATAAGCATTGCTGCGTGAGGCTTCTTTGTTTTTTCGCATTTGCTTGTGACGTAAAAGTCTCGTAACAGATACTGATTGCGTGAAGGCATTGGCATTGCCAATTACTGGAACGAAAACAGTTTACTGCCAAAGGAGACTTGCGACCCACACAAGCAGAGATGGGTACACTTGCTGACCGTAGTGACCATCAAAAGCGAGTGCAGAGTGAATTTAATGAAATAGAACCTGAACCTGAAGTTTCAAATCAACAGGTGTGCGAAATTACAAACATTGTTTTAATAAGCTTTCTAAGAAAATAGCAGTACAACTGGATAGCGACAACTTTTCTAGCGAATGGTGTTCGCACCAGGCCACTTTTGCGTTAGAGCTGCTTTGTCCGCAATTTGAAAACGGCACTTTCATCATATCTATTGCTGTTTACAGGACAATAAGCGTTATTAAATTTTTCTCAAACTTGCAACACTCTGGTAGTAATCTTCAGACTGGAACGATTTTGTGGCCTGATGACGTCAAGCCAATATCGATTACTTCTCTTGTTTGAACTAACATTACACGAATGACTTTGGGCCGCCGCAGTATGAGCTACCGAAGTGACAACGACACAATTGCGAGCAAGGCAGAAAAATTAGCAGAAAGCTCACTTGTTGACGCAGAAGAAAAAGTCCTTTGCCAACAGTTGCAGATCTTCTGCGACGAAAACGGAAAAGAAAGAAATCCACAAAAATCCGCTTGCATCATCCACCAGCTTGGTCGAGTGTATCGCAAGCGTACCCCTGACAAAATATCTCTGATCAGAAGCGCGATCTTGTTCAACGCAGCTCTTGTGAGAAAGCCAAGCAATGCTGACGAGATCGAATCGGATCTTCGTGAACTTTGTTCACATGTGCTTCGTATTGCTGACGCTCAAGACAAAGATGCAGATCTGATCGGAAAAGCGAAAACAATGTTTGAAGATGTAAGAGATATGAGAGAAGTTGTTGGAAAGGCAGTGAAATCCATCAAACATATTCCTGAAGATGTGTTTGAGGATCAGTATTTGGAACAAATTGAAAACCACATTTGTTGTATTAAAGACATACAAGAGCTTACGTATCAATGTTTTGTCAAAGTAATGGGAAGCATTGCAGATTGCTGTGTTAAAGTTATGGGAGTTTCACCTTGTGCATACGCTTTGTGTGGAATGGGGTCACTGGTAACGAAGGAAATCACGCCATATTCTGACTTTGAAAGTTTCATAGTTCTTGAAGATGACATACAGCATCAACCTGATTATGAACACAAACTCGAATACTTCCGATGGGTTGCTACAATTTTTCAACTTATTCTGGTCAGTTTTGGAGAAACCGTCATTTACGACGCTGCAATTCCAAGTCTAAATCATCCAGAAAACAAAGAAGAAAACTGGTTTTTCGATGCTTTTACTCCTTGTGGAATATCACCGGATGGATTCTATCCCCATGCATCTCACAACCCACTCGGCAGGCAAGACTTCACCAAAGACAAGCCATGGAAAACCGAGTTGATCAAACCAGTCAGTGAAATGCTCAAATACCTTGATGAAGACGAAGACCGCAAAAACGGTTTCCACTTGGCTGATATTCTCACTAAGTTTTGTTTCGTGAGTGGTGACCGAGACTTGTTCCATCATTTCGATTCCACTGTAAAAAGTAGGATCAGTGAAACAGGCATGTCTGTCAACTCACTGCGCTTGATGAAAGAAGATCAACAACGTTTTGGAATGACAAAAGGTTTGTGGAGTCTTCAGTTTCATTCACAATTCGACATGAAACGTGTCATCTATCGCACCATCACCATGTCTGTGGCAGCACTTGGACAACTTCATGGAAAAGACTGGTCCAGTTCTTTCGAAGTGATTGACCAGCTTGACAAAAGTTTTCCCAAACATCTTCGGATAAAGTTTAAGCACGCTGTAGCCATCGCTTGTGAAATAAGATTGAAATCTTATTTGGCTGGTCAAGGCCAGATTAGCACTTTGAAAACAGGTTCTTACGCAAACTCTGAGTATACGTCAACCTTGGTGGAATTGTTAGGCGTCCGTGAAGCTTGTGATTTCATAATCACAGCCTTTTGTTTGCAAGAAATTGCTGTAAAAGTGTTTGAAGAAAAACGCCAATTAATTTCAACACAAGCGCCTGAAACAAAACCAGAGCCAAAGTTGCTTGACATTTGGTTAATGTCATTGAAAATATGTACTCACGACGTCCCAGACTTGAGAAAAGTAATTGCATCAAGTGACGCCACAATGCGCTTGATGAATTACGATTTTCATAGACAAGTTGAACTCTTTGAACACGAAAAGTTGATGCACCATTATTCAGCCAGAGCCTTCATCCTGTGTAGCTTGGAGCAAATGAAGGAATCTCTGGAATGCTGTGAGAAAGCTCTTTCACTCAATGTCAATGCGCCTTTATCAGTGAGAATGCAAATGAACATGATGCTGAAAGTAATTTGTAACAAGTACTTTCCTGATGACGAAGTTATCAACGACAACTTGGAAAAACTCGGGTGCAAAGATTTTGATAACTTTTTGGGTGTACCTGTGAACGATATTTATTTGGATTCATGGAAGAGGGGAGTGGAAGAAAAGCAGCCTATTTTTGACAACGATGTTAACGCTAAATGTATTTCTCTGGACAAGACGTACCTTCGTCAATTGACACTTATGGTGATCCTTAAGCTTGGGTCAGCTAATTTAAGTGCTTTGAACGGAGAACCACTAAGCATGATGGCTTTCATCAGTAATTCGGCCAATAATGTGCAGGGGAACTCACTTTTAAAAAACTTCTCATTGCCCAATATACTTAATGGCCTATACACACTACTGGAAAATACTGGTAAAACCACGGATGGGGACAGTGACTTGTCTGAAGAAGAGCAAGTGGAAGGTGAGAACAATGCAGATGGTGATGAGTTCATCGCATTATTCAATCAAGCTGCCCCCAGCATGGGCTTAGCGAAGTTAACGACGGATGAGCAGAAAGACAAATTGAAAAATCTGAGATCATCTTTGAGTCCAATTTTTAGGTCCACAATGCGATTAGCAACTTTGGCCATGACCATCTGTTTACGACAAGTAAAACAGATCCGAGAGGGCGAAGATGATGAAACTGTGTCGACCAGCTATCCGACTCAAGATGAGTTTCAATCCCTGGGTGCTGATGTTCTTCACTCTTTGAAAGACGTGCTGAGTGAAACGATTTCTGAAAATGATATCTGCGAGCAGCAGGAAGATCAAAATCACTCCAATGAGCATTCTTCAAAAAGTGATTTTGTGGAAGATGACCTAGATTGACGAATGACCTTTAGGCTGTTATCGAAATCTCAAAAATACTGATAGAAGCAGCCTTTCTTTGTCTGTGAGGCACAAACTATACTGAACTACATGCAAACTCCTGCTCTGATACATTTATGTCTTGCTGCTTTAGAAATGGCAACATAAAAGATAAGCTCAAGCCAACTGAAAAATGGGTCACCGTCACTTCACCTGATGATCTCCTCGAAGACTAAACTGATTTAGCTACGGCCCCTGAAAGGACCTCAGAAGCCGGTAAATCGGCTTTTCGGCGCAATTTTCGCGATAGCTCGCGAACCACTGAACCTACGTCGACAAGTCAGACATTGCAAGAAAGGTTTTCGAGCGATCTTTTCAATAAGACCCTAAATACATTTCAAAAGTTTAAGAAAAATGCATTTTTTTGATTTTCCGAAAGCGATTTTTAGCAATTTTCGGCCATTTTCAAGAAATCTGCCTCACGCTTACGTTTCAGCGTTTTCGAAGCGTTTTTTTGGCTTGAACTCCTCGCAAGGACTACAACTAACCACCGATACCAAAGAAAGTCACTTACCACTGTTTTGGGGAGAAACATTTTGGAGCGAACAAAGCACTTTTGGAAAATTTGGAAAAAAGCAGTTTTTCGTGTTTTACACCAAAACCGTTGCCAATAGCGGATTTTGGAGTGCACCATTGGAAAGAATACAAAAAATACAACCAGAAACAAAAGAAGTCGAACCTTTTCGAAAAGTTTTAGTTATCTTTTTGTCGACTTTTCTATTTAACCAAAATTTCAAATGCAAACGTACTTCTCTGTTGGATTCATCTGAAAGATCTCGCGAAAACCATTCCTAGCAATGCCCTGTTCTTGTCGACGTACCTTCAGCGGTTCGCGATTTACCGCCGAAAAACCGCCGAATAAAACGATATAACGGTTTCTGCGGTCCCTAATTAAACAATGATAGTCAGGAAACAATTGTGCATTACAAAGACTACAGTCATTCATTTCAATTTAGACTGGAAATACATTTTTCTCATTGCTGCCCTGACAGGCTTTTGTTGGTAGCAGGAAAACCATCCCAACAGATAAAATCATCACACTTACGTACAAGGCCCAAACCAGCTGAAATCTTCGACGGGGGAGGGGGGGGCAAATGATTGTACCTTGTTGCTGTACCTAACAACTAAAAAAGTTATTGGCACTTTCAAAATGTTTTTGAAAATTTCGGCTGGGGGGAGAATATTGCCCAGTTTGCCCCTTCAAGTCGCGGGCATGTAGTTTGCCTCTGGCTATTTTATGTTTTATGTCCAAGTGTAAGTATTCAATTTTAATGAATGCTAATTTTCCGAGCTAACTTGTAAGCAAATAACCTCTCGGTAGAGTTAAATGCTGAGTAGTTTTTCACAGCCCATCTTACAAAGTACCGAAAACCACTCTGATAGCGATCTATCACTACCTCCTTTGCAGTGTGCTACACACACTTAACTTTATAAGCCATGTTCATACGTTGATGTCGAACGATCTCTCCTTGCTGTACTGTAACATAAGATCTTTGACTAAACAAGCTTGAAGAAAGTATATCTCTGTGTTCAAAACCACCAGCTATTAGCGCTGTCTAAAACAAGAAATTTAGTTTCACCACTTCCAGGCTATAATTTCATCAGCGAAAATTCCCAAACGCAAGCTGGGGATGTACTAATGTAGGTGCCTAGAAATAAAAAATAAACCGTGTTTGACATTTTTTAACCCCAATACAAAAATGTGTTACTCGGGAACTAGAAACACACTTGTTATTCTATCTATTTGTTGGTGTGAATTTCCCAGTGCATTGATTCTTAATGCTGTTAAATATAAAAATATTTTCATGAGGTATTGCTGTCATGTATTACTTAGTTTGCTTTTTGTTGCGTTCACTACAAATATATTGCATTAGACTCTCGTGTAATGCAGGCCCGTAACCAGGGGGGAGAATCCCCCCCTAGAAAATTTTTCGCCCCTTTTGGAAAAATGTGTTGGACAAAATTTAAAAATATTGGATATAGTTTAAAAAATTTGGGCCCCTCTCGGAAAACTCTTCACCCCTCTTGGTGTCCCAAGCTGGTTACGGGCCTGGTGTAATGTAGTGAGATACCTTCGGTCTTCATTCGCATTGCGGATCATGTTTTTAGCGAGCAGTGAACGAATTTCGGTTCCTATGCCTGATTCACGTCCCTATGCATGATTTTGTACGTTTTTTGCACAAAACTGACTTTTCTTCATGATTCACATCAACTAAAAATTCATTTTCCGAACGAACGATTGTACGCTTCGTTCTCAGTCTGCTTAAATTTTGCGACACGCATTGCAGCGCTGCATCAGTCCGTAATTGTCGTGACGCGTTTCCACCTTGAGCTGTCACGAGTTTTACAATACACACAAAATCTGCAACAATTTTAAGTGCTGAAGCAAAACCAATTTCTTTTGGCGATTTTAAATTGTCTGCATCGCATCTTGCTTCGATTAATCGTGTAAACGCATCGCTCATATAAAACCTTATACTCAGAGCAACAAACTAGCACTTACTTCTAACTTTGTTTTGATGAAAGTAAATGTAAGTCTATAGATGAAATTGATCAGGACACGCCAGTTTCGTCAGCTTCGCAGTTTAAAGAACCGGGTTTAAAAATGAAGTTGAGCATCGAGAATAAGCTCCTTTCAAAAATTAAAAGACCAAAATGGGATAATGGTTATTTGAAATATGGACTTTTTCTTCCCCAGAAGTGGAGAATGGTGCTATGAGCCATCTGCTCAATGCATGTCTTGCTATTTTTAATATAGCAACCAGCGTTTAGTGCATTTAAAACTGCGAAGTCATTTACAAAACAAACACGGCATTCGTGAGAGCAAGTTCGCGCAATTTTCAAGTAACAGCACGAATACGTGTGAAAAGAGCAAAACTCCCTCCAGTCATCAGTCGTAAATGACTCTAGTAAAAAGCCTCTGTTTCTTTCCTTTTTTCAAATAGCGCTTGCGCTGATGAAAAAAAAACATTTTACGAAACTGAGTCTGTATTCTATTCAAAACATATTTGAAGATCGCAGCCAATGTGCTGCATGACGGAAAGCATGCTGTGGATGAAGTAGAGCAAATGCTTTTGTCTAATGATGCAATGAATATTCGACTTACTATCATTATTGTCACATCGGCCATGAATTCACTATAGGGTGAAAGAGAATGCAGCAATCGATGGCAGGGGTGAACGAAACCTAAAAAGGTTAAGAAGCACTGGCTTATGCTACCGTAACAGCATAATCTGTGTTTTGGAAGCAGTCGCAAAGGTGTGTCTTATTAAAGTGATGGTTTAGGTGCGACCGTGCGTCTTGGCGTTTCACCATTAGAAATGCTAATAACCAGGGGCGGATTAAGGTTGTGTAGGGCCTCTGACTGAAATTTAGAAAGGGGCCCTTTCTATATGTATAAATCTGTCGTTGATAGGGAAAAAAATAAATGAACGAACTGAAGTATTTTTATTATTGAAGCAAAAAAGGCTTGAGCAATAAAAACGAATCGTCAACTAATATGGTTGTCACAATATGAACGAAACTCATTGATCTCAAGTCTCTATTTCTTGCTGGAGATTTGAAACCATATCGATAAATGTTTACAAAACACCGGTCGAATGTTTTAATTATGCCGTGACACCCCTTCGACGATCGCCCCGCTATCACGACCACTTTAACGCGGTCTTCCCTATAGGCTAATGCATTTCCTTTGTTTCACTAACGCGTGACCACCCCGGTCGCAGTCCAGCTGTTACAAAACTGCTAATCGAGCACCGCGTAACACGACCACCATATTCTATCGGTATCCTTACACGGGAAAACTGGTAATCTGTCAGCAGGAATTTGCTCAGCTGCTTCACGTTGTCCTGAAGCATCGTGGATACAGGGATGTGAGCGCGAGTGCAAACGCAGTTAAGTGCCAAAGTGGCGTAACAAACTCATACTGTAACTCTTCAGGAATTTGTACTGCCGACATCGACATTTTGCGTTCTGTGAATTTATAGTACAGTAACGATAGGCCATGGCAGCGCGTAAGACAAAGGTTAATAACTTTCAATCGAGGAAAGAATTGTAGAAATATCGCGATAATACATAGAAGCTTTAGAAATGCAAGTGTAATTGAGCACCGTCCAGTGGATGGTCGTGCTAGCGAAGTTCTGTATACGCATATACAGTAGAATTTGTCTAATTCGTCATGGTTTTATTCGTCAATTCGCTCAATTCGTTACTTTTTTGTCGGTCCCGGCAATATTCCTATCTTTTGTGTACATTTCTGTTCGTCAATTTGCTTAATTCGTCCCCTCTTTCTATTCCTCAGAAGCGTTTTGTTCGGCTAATACGTCATTTGCAGTTTCGCTTTTGATGTCTGAGCAGCTAGTACGTATGGGAATTCAAACAAATTAAGGATCTTTATCTGAGAATTGCTGCACCTCGCAATTTGTTTATCGAATTTATACACGAGGTTCGAAGCGCGACACGACTCCCCATTGAGAGAACGCGGAAAGTCTTTAAGGTTTATTAAAGATTTGAAAGGTGATTAAACGGAGGAGTCTAGATAGAGTAGAGGAATTAAAGAGTTTAATTTAGTAAACAACCTTAACATCATTAACATGTATTTTACTCCAAATAAAAGCACTAAGTATACGAGTAACTATGATAAAATACACGAGCTGCTGTGATAGAGTTTTCACCTGTTTGCATAATTCGTCACGTCGCCTAAATCGTCACTTTTTTCTAATCCCCTTGAGGTGACGAATTAGGCAAATTCTACTGCATATCCAAATTACACTTTTGGGTAAATAAACATTTCTTTAAAAATTATTTTCAGAAAAATGAACTTTCCATACCAGATTCCTGACCAAAATAACACTAACCTAACCAAAACTTAACCTTCCTACCATAATAGCCCAATTTGGTATGTCCTAAATTGATATGGTAAAAATAATGATTATACCCATTGTAATTCAGTATTTCATTTTTCTGTTTACAATCAATGACAAATCAGCAAGGCTATTAGTAAGAACAAGAGCATGCACTCACTTATCAAAAACCGTTGTGAAACTCACTTTCACTTAGTACGTGTGGTTTACGTTCATTCATTAGAAATAACACTACTGAATTGTTTTTATTTTTATACTACACTAGAATATAAAATAGCACTCAACAAAATTCTTAACTAAAAGCGCATCTTAAGACTTACTAAAGTCGTAAATCGAATGAGTCATTGAGTTTAGCGTGAGCAAGCTTGGAGTTACTTGAACGAAATATAAACAGAACTAAGACGTGCTTGATACGATTTAACACTTGTTATCAGTTAACGTTTTGAGTAACTCGATATCTGCCGACTTTTCTTTTTATTATTGTGTTTATTCTGTTTTAAGTTAGTTATCAAGAATTGTACCAATTAATGGCGATTCATATAAAGAAGCATGTACCAAAATATCCCAACTTGCATCTTGGAAGTACAGTAAATATTACCAGAATTAGTATTAAACTACCAGTTGACATTGTGTAAGGCAGTGGTTCCCAAACTTTTCTGATCGCCTACCATTAATGGTTTCCAAACTTCTCTGACCGCGGTCCCGTACTGTCGACACGTACCACCTTGCTTCAGGAAAAGTCAATGTGCCAAATATAATTCGATCCAAAGTTTGGAAACCCAGAATTGACAAATGCAACATGAAGAAAATGGGTGTGAGAAAATATTATGGCCATTTTAGAAACCAACAAGGGACGTAGGCTGCACGAAAAGTTAGGAATTTGTTAACAGAACCCAACAGGTAAAATTTATAGCTGCGAATATATTTTTTTGCGAGGAAAAACAGAAAGTAGGTCTATTCTTGTACCACCTTGAAGGCCTTCGCGTACCACTAGTGGTACACGTACCACAGTTTGGTAACCACTGGTGTAAGGTCTTCACTCCCACACGCAACGCGCTAGACTTCAAACATGCATTGCAGTAACAAAGAACACACAAATACATGAAAGTACACGAGGATACATATGTGGCACATATACCAACTCTGGCAGTCCTGCCAGGGGTTGAGTGGGGCGGGAATGCATGGGAACGGCTTTCCTTCACCTTTTTCACGTTTTGCTTTAAATGAGTTTGAAGCTGTTTTGAAATTGCTAGTGGTTTGGGTGCGTTCCCACACCATTTTCATTAGCACTACATCCCTGCTTATAACACCATGATTTATTACCTAAGCTAAAATCTAATTGCTTTCACCATTGTTGGGAGACTTGACACCACTTAACGAGTTCACAATTTCCTTCGGGGCTGTCTGCAGGAAAGTTGTTCAAATGACGTGGATACCGCATACACATCGGAAACCAAAATAAGACAAGCGGATGGAATACCTTAATTTTTTAGACCTTGTAGTATACTAACTTGCTAGTGAGTGTCGGCCAGACCACACGCCAAAGAATCAACTGCTTTTACGTCAACGACGCATTTTCAATGAGTGAGCACACAGCGCCTACTTATTAGTTCCAATTGGCAATGGTATCTTTACCAGTGTATTGTGTATTGTTCACATATTACACTTTTTTAACGACTTCGGGATTGGGGGCACCCTAAATGTTGGGGGCCCCTGGCTGTAGCCCAGTCAGCACCCCCCTTAATCCGCCACTGTTAATAACATCGAAGTAAGTTCTATTGTCAGGTGATACAATTCGACACTGTCAAGCATGACCACCAAACTCTCTCGTTCATTGAACTACTACATAAAAATCAGTTAGCAAAAATTGTTAAGACCCCAGATCAGAGACAAGACTTTGAAAAACGTGATGTGAAAAGTAATGGACGTGACAAAAAGACCGCCAAAATGACAGCAGACACTGTAGACTTAGACCAGGGGATCACAAACTGTCGATCACGGTTTACTGGCAGAACATGGGCTGTCCTCGCGTCCAATCGGAAGGGTGCAGGTAAACATTTGAAAAGTTTTATTTTTCTACAGTGGCTTCTCGTTAATCGTCAATTTGCCGATTCCCTCATTTGCAAAATTGAGGGCCACCCAAGCCACAACGACGTATTGTCGTGAAGTTGGAAACAATTCATCATTCACTTGTCCAGATTACATTATTTCATCAAAGAAACGCATTATTACATCAAAGTCAATTCTCGATCCTTTCAGAGCTACGGATTTTTATCAAGTCATTTGTAGTGCAGATTACCGTAATAAAAACAGGAGAAAACTGGGCGAAAGCACTTCATCATTGGCTGTGGAGCTGAGCACCACGTCACAGATCGAAAGTGTTTTGTGGAGATCTTGCTGCAGTTACATTTCAAAACATTGATGATTAAGGATAAGCTTTTTTTATTTTTAGCCAGAAGAGCTGTTTCGTTGGTTGATTGTGTTTTTAGTGACAAGCAATTTTCCACTGCAAATATCAAGTGGTATTCTTGAATGGTATTAGTCGGCAGTGGTGGATTTATCCAGTTTGAGTGTTAGAATCAATAAAATATGTGTTTTAATACCTGCAGTATTGTGTTGAAAATCATGGCAACTATATTTTGCACATTTTCAGAGTATCTGTTTTTAATATTTCTTCGTTTTTAAGAATACAACTGTATGCTAGTACAGTACGTTTTGCTTGAAAAATCTTAATGGCAAAGAACTAGTGATTTATGATTGTTACTCATGAAAAATGTGTAAGGACATGTTAGAACTTTTGAAATGCAAAAGTAGAGAAACACAAAAATTTTAAGTAGCAACACTACTTCCTCCTGAAGCACGTTGCGCAACAAAAACACGGCCCACACATTGCAGCTTCTATTACTGTAAATGGAAATTGAGTCAAAGCAAGCAAGACGAAATCTACAATCACTGTTCACAAAAATACGTTTTTTAAACACACAGTCGATAGAACCTGTTTAGGTTTCAAAGTAGTGCTCTTGGTAACTGATGCGTTCAATCATGTCAAACATAATGTTCATTTAAATTCTGTAAAAAAGTGCTGGTTTTTCTTACAACAAATTTTTGTTAACCAAGCCGTTCGTCGGGTTTCCGCAAACATGTTCAAAACAAAATTACAAAAATATATCCAAAAAATAACACGAGTTCTCAAACTTTGAACTATGAACAGTCGCATGGCCAGGTTCCCTTCTACATTTCAGCACCATTGCTAGCGCACTCGAGAGCCGCTTGCTCAAAGAGCCTTTTTAAAGCTTGAGCTCTTCGCCTTGATTTCAAAAATTGTAGTATCTGCTCAACACTCAAGTGGTACTTGTGCTCCTTAAAAAAAGACTTTAAGTAGCTTGAATGTCGTGATAGTACGTGTTACATTTGTCCGAATCAAAGTCATCGTGCAGTAACTTTAACTAAACAGCTTGCATTAGGATATGCACACAGCCAAATGCACTAAAGCAAGGGCCGAGTTTCAAGGTGGGCGGAAGGACATGTGCCCCTAGTTTTGGACAAGGGGGAACACAATATCTTTGGTAACCCCAATATTTGTACAGATTTCGTGGTTAATATATAAAATATATTACATTCATAAATAATAAAATATATCATTTCCACAATTTCAATTTTACGAAAAGATTGCACTACGGTTGAGTGAACATGGTGACTCCATCGAAACGCAAACAATAATATTATATTTGTGTGATATGCGCAAATTCGGTCCCTGCACTAAAGTCAACCCAAGCTACAAAAACTTTCATGTTGACATATGCTTTAAAAAATACTGCCACTACACGTGTTGACGATACCATACTCATTCCTAGCATTGAACTCACTTTTGCGCAGGTTTACCGGTAGCGGCAACCTATGCTTCCAAGTAGGGGCGTGAAGAAGTCTGATGATGCCAGGGGGCGAAAACTTGATTGTATGCCTCCTAAAGGAGGGTGGTATTGAGGAATGCAAAAATACAGGCATAGCAAAAGACCTTTGTCATGTGCAAAGAGGATTACGCCACAAAAAATTCACCTTAAATAAAACTTTAAGAAGATAAAAAAGCATGAGTACGTTCTTTACTCACAAATCTATCTTTGAACAAGCAAGTTTAAGAGGTCTTGGTTTTTGTTCACAGTACTGTCCGGTTTGTTTTGATTATGTCGTTTATAGTGAAATGATAATTAATGTACGAATGACAAAAACAATGCTTTTAATAAGTTCCAACAATATGTCGCTGTCATACTCGCACCCCTTTTGCGAACCTTCCACTCCCCCCAGTTTACGAAACTGGCCTCTTGAGAGAATCGAAAGATATTTTGAAGACAAGTTGCAGATGAACAATAGGTGAACAGGATTTCATCAGCTTAAAAAGGGGGCAGAGATATAGGATACAATTCCTTGAGATAACGATGGCAGTGCTAGATTTGCATTCCCCCTCAGGCAAGTTTCCATAAGATCAGATCCGTGCAGTATGTGTTAGTAGCCTTACAATACGAAGAAGCATCTACTGATAGTTAAAAGCATTTCAAAAATTTAATTTTTGTCAATTCATTTTTTGGATGCCCCCTGCCATGGATGCCTGGGGCCGTCGCCCCGTTCGCCCCCCCTCTGCACGCCACTGCTTCCAAGTCGCAACTGCTTCCAAGTTGCAGCTGCTGTAGATCTGTCGCTGATGGAGACTTTTTTCAAAACTAACGTGGAACCAATAGATCGGGTCAAAAGCAGTCTGAGCCAGGACAGCAACCAACGGGGACAAAAGGATTGCCAATTGTTGTTACACCTAACAAATAACAACTAAACATGTTTTTGAAAATTTAGGGGGTCAATTGCCAGGTTTATCCTTCGCGGTTGGGCCTGACCTGAGCGAAATCTTTCCCAATGCTGCTATCTTGCGGTGCTTACCGCAACCGAATCATAGAAAATCAACGCGAAGCAGCGAGAAGAGCAGTTATTACCAATATCTGTCACAACAGCTAGAAAATTAGCCCGCTATAATACTTTGCTAGGTTACTCTGATGTTTCTCGCAAATTTGAACAATGCACTTTCACATTCCGAACACAGGGGCATTGAAAGTGACTGGGAATTGCACAATCTCTTAATTACAAAACATAAATTTGTTTTCCTGTTAATTTTACAAGTTCATATCTGCGAGTCTGTATCCATAGCAGCGATACCGAATTCACGTCAGTGCACAATATCTTGTGATGGACTTACGCGTGCGCCGCGTGCAAATCCAATCAAAATCTCCCATTTTAAATCTAAGTCCACGATATTGGATTCAAGTAGCTTTCGAGTCAAATCTTAGACTCAGAAATACACAACCAGGGTTGGATCAATCACAATTTCTAAATGAGTGAATGTAATTGATTACACGATTTTTCGCCAATGTAATCAAAGTTGCAAATGAGAGATTTTTTGCGAGACAGTAATTTGCTAATATGTTTAGCTAAATTGCAGTGACATTTTATTTCCAACAGCTTCACCCTAGAAAAACTGCATAAACAAAACCAGATAAAAATTTAACTTTTCCATTGCTGCACTTTTGCCCAGTCCACGGCAAAATCCCCAGGTGTGCTGTACTTGTTATTATGATGGTGAATAAGTCAATTGCAATTTAGGTTAATGGAATTTATTACACATTTTTATCTTAATGCAATTAAAATTATAATTGAGACTATTTGTCTTTTGTGAAAATGCAACTGCAGTTTGAACATAGGCGTAGCCGGGGCAGAGAGCCATGCCCCCCCAAATTTTTATCATATCTATTATTATTTACGTGCTTTAAGAGGCGGCATCCTAAACAAAATGCTGTTGCTCGCCTAAAATTAAACATTTTCCCCCCAAATTCTTGAGTGTGACTGAAACATTTGGAAGATCCAGTCTATTGCTCATCTCTGTCGCAGACACTTGTTATCAGAGGTGAGCGTTGGACTGGACTTGGAATTCGGTTTGGACTGGATCCGGTCTGCAAATCGTTTCAAAAATTTAGGACCAGGACCGAATATTGACTGATTTAATGGAAAAGAATTGCAGCATTTTTGTTGTTAAAAAGCTGTATTTTGTTAATTTTTTGAACTTATTTGGACTCGACTTTACGTTTTTTGACTATGATTGGACTTGGAATCAGTAGCGTACAGAGGGGGGGGGCTAACGGGGCGACAGCCCCGGGCATCCAAGGCAGGGGGGCATCCAAAGAGTGAAATTACAAAAATTAAAATGCTGTTAACTAGATGATTTTTCCTATTGCGATGTTACTAAAACATGCTGCGTAGATTTAATTTTTCGAAACTTGTTGTTTTGTCAACACTAGTTCTTGCGTATTCAAATGCCAGTAATTCTCACATTCTTCAATACCACGGACCTATACTCCAGGTGTTCGGCGCACATCCAATCAAACTGATAGTGCCTTGGCTTTTTCCAGATCGTGCGATCAAGAGAAAATCATAAAAAGGATTGAAACATAATTATGCACGTTTTAATTGATTTTGTGAGTCAAATTTCAAAACTGTCCTATTTTCATGCATCACTAGTTTCCCGTTTGGTTTTTTGATGTGGCAACCAGAGGTGCACAGGAGCCGGAGTGTCGGAGTAGACTCCGGCCGAAGCTTTAACGATTTTCGAAAATAGGAGTGGAGCCGGAGTTCATTTTTCTAAGGAAGGGCCGGAGCCGGAGTGGAGAGGAGTCAGTTTTTTGTTAAGAGGTTAGTTTGTTTATTGATTATTATTATTGCACATTGTTTTTTTACAAAGCATGTCACAACTACAACATAACCTTCAAATGTGCAAAACTGCTTCATAGGAAGTCTTAAAATTTTAATACAACTTGGGTGTAAGTCAGGTTAGGTTGGTGAGTTTCATGTGTGTAAAGATTTGGACAATTTTTTGTTCGTGGTGATACGTTAAAAATCTGTTGGCCAATGAAATTTAGCTCACATATAAAGTTTAGGTGGTGTCTCAACAACTAGCATATACAGTTTTCTGTTTCGATGGACAAAAAGTACCATAACCCCTATCCAGTTTTCGGCCAGATATAAAACTGAGTTAGAGAAATCTCACTACTGTCAACATGGTCGAGTGGCAAGTGACTAGACAATCGTGAGTTCGAGTGACTCCTTTGTTGTATTTGGTTTTTCTTTTGATGTACTTACACAAGATTGTAAGTCAAATTTTTTGTACCCCTTGTGATGTACATTTAGAAAAGCAGACAAGTGTTTCTGGCTTGGGTTAGGTTTAGCATTTAGGATTAGGATTAGAGTTTTGTGTTAGGGTTAGGGTTCAGTGTTAGTGTCAAAGGTTAGGGCTTATTAGCGTTTAGTGTTGATGGTTAGGGTTTGCGGTTGAGGTAAATGGTTAGGGTTTAGAGTAGGCTATAGGGTAAAAAATGTATAGTCACCTTAATCCTTTATCTGAGAAGCAACTGGCATGTATGTATTGCAGTGATCAGCAGATCCGTTTGATACAGTTTTTTAGTCTTTTTAATGCGTAAGCCGGATACGGTCATTTAGACACTGCCAAAAGTTTAGATAAGGAAGTGACTACGGATACGCCTGGCCTGACGCAATTCAAATAAAACGGTCAGTTTGTCATTCATACGGCGTGGGCCTCGTGGTGTAGTGTTTAGGCGTTATGGCTGCCGTGCCAATGGACTGGTTTTCGGTTTGACCCTCACCTTGCCGACTTTACTTTTTTTTTACTTTTTTCAGGCTTACGTGTTACCTTTACGGGTTAGTGTTGGGTTTGCATTAGGTTAGGGTTAGATTAGCGTTAGCTTAGGGTCAGGGATAGGTTGGCACTAGGTTAGGGTTAGCTTAGCTTTAGCTTAGGGTTAGGTTAAGGTTAGCTTTGCATTAGGTTAGGGCCAGGATTAGGGTTAGAGCTACGGTTAGGGTTAAAGTTAAGGGTCAGGTTTAGGGTTTATCTTTTACATTTACTTTGTTTCTACCAAGCGTACTGACTCTCGTCGTGCGTTACTGTTACGTCACAGGTGGCGTATGAATACGTTTTCAAATTTCAAGATCCACAGGCGTTTCTGTAGCCACTGCCTGTAGATAATTCACTTTGGAGTTTAAGCAGGAGTCGGAGTCCAAAACTTTAAAATGTTTCGGAGTCGGAGCGGAGTCGGAGTATATTCAGCTGAAGCAGGAGCGGAGTTGGAGTCAAAAATTTCAGACTCCGTACACCTCTGGTAGCAACCCTGGATGTACGCTAACACAGCTGCACACCTGTGCTTGCAATATGTGCATCATTTCGAGCTTTTTCGAGCTTGGCAGTTCAAGTGGATTGATCGTAACGACTCACACAAACACGTGTCTGTTCTGTCCCTAGGAAGGTCGGAGAACGGGGGGCATGGCGGAGGCATGGCGGGGGCGTCATTTCCCCTGGGGGCGTAGGTCATAGCAGTATCATAGGTAATTTCATGGTTTATCAAGATCGACTTGAAACCAATTTATTGCAGCAATTCGCGCACCCAGAAAATTCAGAACAGTTTTCGATAATTTCTGTTGTTACTTTTGAGGTCAGCACAGTTGATGAACAGAAACAAACATAATTGGTAACGATTTTTTTTGTTTTTCATAAGTTTCCATTTCGCATCAACTCTTTTACTGTCCCCACCGGCCCTTCCGCTGCCCCGGCGTCCCTGTCTGTCCCCTCAGTAGTTGTACGTATAACAGCCACATAATAAACGAAAGTTTTCTCGAGTACTTTATGCGCGTTCTCAATTCTTGTGTAGTTTAGCAAGTTTCAAACTGTCGAACCTGGGTGTCCGCCATCCCAGCCGCATACCTTCTCTGCTTAACTACTATTCGACGAGACATTCGTGCAGCCTGATGATTTTGCAGTTGTAAACTGCCCTGTCGTAGCACTTTCTGCTCTCGTGTTTTAACGGTTTGCCGGAAATTTTCGCTGTTTTGAACTGGTCTGTCTTGGCTTTGAATGCTGTGTTTTGCTCCGGTATCCTAACTTGGGAGTGCTGATATAATTTAAGTTCATTACAGTGACACATTGTACAACAACGAGTATGGTGAGAGAGTGCGTGTAGAATAATATACATGCTGTGTCATGAAACTTCGCCAAAACGTTGGTTTGCAAACAAATGTGAATATGACGTCCAGGCCCGTAACCAGCTTGGGACACCAGGGGTGGCGAGGAGGAGTTTTCTGAAAGGGGCCCATATTTTTTAAACTCTGTCCAATAGTTTTCAACTATGCTCAACACATTTTTCCAGGGGGAGGGGCGAAAAATTTTGTTGGGGGACTTCTCCCCCCTGGTTACGGGTCTGATGACGTCATATTGTGACGGCAAAAACAGTGTATATCCAGTGACAATGACCACAGCATACGCCACTGCTCAATACTAGATTTTGGCAGGGGGCATGCAATCAAGCATTCGTCCCGCGCATCACGAGACCTCTGCACGCCACTGATTTACTGGGTGTTATGGCGCTGACGTCTTGTCTGGAGAGGAGAAACTGAAACTGGGGGTAGTAGCCACTTCGGACCTCGGTCTTTCACATCACGGATTTCTATCATTATGACTTGATGCTCCTCCTCAAAAGTTTCTGCGCACGCCACTGGGTGTGACCCCGCAAAAGTGCTTCCAATCGGGCCCCGCACTTGGTACAGCTGGCCCTGCCCACCATTCCAGAATAATCCGACATACTGTACTTGGGTAGCACTCTTGACAGAAGTCTCACTTTCAAAGACCATATTCTCAAATTGAAAAACAACGTCTCATCTCGAGTTGCCTTGGTAAAGCGCTCGCGGGTCTGACTTGGGGATGCTCATTTAACGTGCTCAGTACCTCAGCATGTGCTTTGTATACGCTCCCTCGCTTGGTGCCAAAGTGCAGACACACGTAAATTAGACACTCAGTTGAACGAAGCCATGCGTACAGTTTCAGATTCTATAAGATCTACATACTTTCAAAATTAGTAAATGCAAAAAACGATTGTGTATTAAGAAGGCTTCAATAAGGCGTTGAGCAATGTGACGGAGCATCAAATTAGTCTGCAAAATCTTCCAAAGATAGTAATATTGACCGTCTTATGTCGATAGGTCCAAAAAGCCAAAAAATAAGGTTGTGATTCTGTTAGAAAACACCATGGCTACTATGGACAAGTGCGTTGACAGACATATAAAAAGATTTTTGCTGATGTTCGTCATCCATTTTCCAAGCTATACGAAACACCTTAGCGCACTATGTACGAATCAATCATATAAGCACGGTAGGCCTACTATGAAGCATCTAAGCGCAATGTTTCGTGCACAGCTAAAGACAAGTCAAAGATGCGCATAAAATCGTGGGGCGTCAACTATTCGTATCTAGCGATGCGAGAGATATTATAAACTCAGTACATTAAGACAGTGACACAGCAAATGATTACTCCTTTAACCGAACCAGAAATTGGTGGTGTATTGAGCGGATTTACTGACCAAAATGTTGCGGCGGGTTGTTACTGCAGTGTAAAAGGTTATTCCAATTATGGAAATTTCAAAATGCTTGTAAAATTGGTGCTAAGGGAACCTGATGATGGTGGTGACTCTGAAGTTCGTAGTAGTCCACAAAGGGCGTTTCTGGTGTTTTGGGATTTGATACCGATTTATATCAGCAGGGACACCGGAACGGGAGTGCATGGTGGGGGCACTGCCTCCCTTGCCTTTTGAAAGAGGGGGCAATGGTGCCCTTACGTAACAGCATCATAGATAATTTCAGGGATGCTGGATAGCGGTGAAATGACGGGGGTATTTCCCTCTGCCCCTTCAAAAGGGGTCAACTGGGACGGAGGCGCCTTTTCATAACAGAAGCATGGGTAATTTTATGGGTTATAAAGATCGACCTGAAACAAATTTATTGCAGCTATTCGCGCACCCACAAAATTCATAATGGTTTTCTATAATTTCTGTTATTATTTTTGAGGTCAACGTTGTTGCTACGCAAAAACAAGCATAATTGGTAACGATGTGTGTGTTTTTTACAAGCTTCCATTGCCTTCAGCTCTTTTATTGTCCCCCTGGCCTACCGCTGTTCCGGCGTCCCTGTATCTCAGTATAGAATTTAAAGGTGCTTAAGACTGAGAAACGGTTGCAACTTGTGGCAACCAACCCAGGGTGACAGTCCAATTCGTATCTCTGTGATTAGATCGTAGCCCACTTCATTTCGTTACTTGCATTCTTTCGTTGCAAATCGCTACATTATATAAGTTGTGTTACAACGAGAAATCCTGCAGTGTGTTGAAATCTCTGTTTTTGGAAGAATTCGCTGTATTGCACCTAAATATGGCAGGATTCTCAGAGGTGGTTCTAAGGTCCCACAGCGGTGGTTCATTGATCCCACATATGTGGGACCAACGAGCCAAAAAAATTTTTTTTTTCACATCAAATTTTCAGCCACTTCCTGAAATTATATCCTACTGATTTTGTGTATGTGGATAGAGGGAGAAATGATTATTGTTCATGCTAAATTTTGGAGATTTGCTAGCTAACTTTGCGACTTATGACCTGAAATGTAAAAAATGGCTCATTGGTCCCACATCTCCCTGTGAAATTCTCGTGTTTCAAACTTCCTTGGTGTTGTGAGATTTGCAATTGTGAATCTGTTACCGCGAAGCAGTGGCGTACGCAGAAAATTTTCATTGGGGGGGTTTCATTCAGTGGCATAGGGTAGTCATTGGTATTTGGTGTGCGCTGTTTGTGACGTCACAATTTGACGTCATAGTCCTGTTTCCAAACCAACGTTTTAGCGAAGTTCGTTGACATAACATGCACGTTTTTCTAAACATCCACTCTCCTTATTTTAT
>Ga0210059_1005411_pt1 | contig 20582 bp, 16 predicted proteins | sample Ectturendosymbi2_FD_188042 | JGI IMG/M metagenome (GOLD analysis project Ga0210059, IMG submission 188042) | Ecteinascidia turbinata endosymbiont from Florida, USA - Sample 2 (SPAdes) (version 2) | ecosystem: Host-associated > Tunicates > Ascidians > Unclassified | place: Key West, Florida...
AGCTAACAATAGTGTTAAGAATGTGTCTGTAACCCTATGGTTCTGTCTTCAATGCAGTTGCAAAAAGTGTCTGTAACCCTATGATTTCGCCGGCTTCAATGTCTTGTACTACGTTCTGTATTGTCTGATTTTATCAACCTGCGTTCTGCAGAGTGTGTGTGTTCATACTATGGACTTCGTGTCTGCTCACAAACAAATAAATTAAAATAGCACAAGAAATTATCAAAACAAGTTAAAGATCGAAGTTCAAACTGGCAGTCAGACTTAGTAATGCCCGAAAACAACAAAAAACAAATTTGAAAAAATTAGCACATGAAGACAAGCCAGTGCTAAATGCAAGTAGGCTCCTGGGCATGTAAGTTAAGAGAATTGAGAAAAACCAGTGATGTGCTGTGATATTTCTGGCTCTGCACAACATCGCAATATACCGCAGTATTACAAAGATGCAGTTGATAAATTTCAAGCACGGATACCTTGTTTTACTGCCAGAAAGATAAAAAACACAGATTTTCTGGATCTTTCTTATTCTCAGACAGAAAAGCAAGTTAAATTTTCGTTGTCATAGGCGAAACCTTCTGATTGTTTACAATATAATACCCTGGTTATCTAAGCAATCATTTGAGTTGTGTTCTATTTTCCAATTATGTGTTTGGTCTGAGCTGCAACTATTTTTTTTTGTTACAGAATGTAGGTATTCAATCCTTTTGACTTTGATGTTTTAGTTTTTTTGTATGCTGCATTTTAGTAGTGAATTTAAATTTTGCTTCGTTATGAGTGAAGAAAATGTTCAGGATATGTGATTCGTTTGATCGTTTCCAATTATCGATTGGCCGCAGCATTTTCTAAGCATTTTATAGCAAGAAATCGGCAGAGACATGAGTTTTAAACATTGATTGTTGTGGTAATATGAGATATGATTGATGTTTCGTCCCAACATAACGTTTTAATTTGGTTGTTCAAGCTGGTGTTTTAAAGCAATGGCGTTGTGAGTGGCAGTGTAGCTCTGTCAAGGTAAAGGACAATTTATGAAATTTGATGATGCGCTACGCAGTTCAGAAGAACGCCAAGACGTAGAGTCAACGATCCGTTTGTGTTTGTACAGAATGACTTGGCTAGTTTAGTCCGGAGTGCCTAAATTCGAAAATAAATCCCCAAAATAACCTGTACTGGTCCTAAACGTTTCAAATTCAGAAGAACGCAAATGATATTTATCTTCACGTTTACAACACCTTGCTTTGCTGCACAAGGCTGAGGATAACAACGGAAGTCCACAAAAAAGGAAATAGGGTTGAAAGCAACTGTTCACCAGGAAATGCTTAGTATCTTCCAGGACACTGCAACGCGGAGATTTATTAAACAGTTGTGTTACCGCTGCTTGTTCACTGTGCGATGTCTGGCTTGTTTCGTTGTTCATATCTGAAAAAAGTGCTGTTTTCATCGCAGGCAGCGCTGCAATTGGTTTTGCTTTGTGACCCCGCAGTGTGTGTAATGCTGCTGGTGAAGCAACTTTGACCTGAGCTAACAAGGTCACGCTTGGGCCACTCCGGCATAAGTCTTGCGTGGGAACGTTTTCCTGTGAGTTAGGTCAATCCTTGTTTGGCAGCTTAGTTGGGCCAAGGCCTCCTAGAGATAGACATCTAGGAGCGCAAAGCGAGTGTGCTTCTACTGTAGATATATTCAAAAGAAAACAAACCTCTAAGCAAAACAGGTAAATAAAAATTGTTATCAACACTTTTCGTAAACGTTTTTCATGTATTTAAAAGCTGCTCCAGAAAGGTTAAGCCACCTATCACGCCATTATAAAAGCAACAGCAAAAATGAAATGGCCACAGCTGAGATCCGTTTGGTAACTTCGGAAATCACTCTGCTGCCGGAAGGTCTACCGTTCATGCATGGATAACCTCTCATGATATTTATCCCAAATTTAGGGAAAAAATTCCGTTCATATTTTTTCAATTATTCCGTGGTGAGAAAGTTAAGATGAAATGTTAGTGATTGCCACTAATTGCAAAGTTAGTCGTACCACTTTAATTTAAAGCAACCACTGGCTCAAAATAAAAGTGGATTGTTCTCATTGCAACAAGGTCGAATATGTGATCCACACCACCAGGATATTGCATTCGAAGAACCTAAAATTAGGCACGGATAATGGCCCGAAACCGCCAGTGATCGATCATAAGCACTTTCAATGTATTTTTGACGTCAATTGTAAGTCGATCGCCATTGCCGCTAAGTATCACATTCAGTATTTTGCTTTTGTACAAGTGCGCATAGCCTGGTATTAAACGCTTCCGTGTTGCCCGCAACAATGCCTATTGAATTTTACACTGCGTTCCTATGAACGTTAGTGTTTTCCCACATTCAGTTACATGCTTCGTCAAGACATTTGATGCCTCGACGAGAAAAACTTGTATGCCTTTGTTTAAACGTTGCGTATCTTTATCCAACTTCTGTAGTCGCTTACTTTAATACCATCTAATACCTTTCACAAATCTCCATTTTCCTCTTGTTGTGTGACGCTTCTGTATGACGATGCCCGAATTCAGTCATTACTGGTGCGTTGTTTCAGTGTTCGTCCTTTTCACCAGCAACTTCGTACGCCAACTAACTCCTAACCTGTGTGAAGCTCTGCGTACGGGTATTTCTGTATACCCTTGTGTTCTTCTAACTAATGTGATGTGGACTTTGTGCCTGAGACAGACACGTAAACGAAAGATAAACACTTTAGAAAAATAAAAATGAATTTGGCTAACTCTGGCATGCACGTCACAGTAGTTAAAAAGACAAAACGTTTTATTAGGATTGAAGGCAGTTCATCATTTCAGTTAGTTGTCAACACAAACACCACCCTGATGACCGCCTTGGCTACGCGGCACGCGCTTTTATAAATAATGCTGAAGATGGACACAATTGCGTTTCTGATTTTGTTAAAATTATTGATTTTCGTATTTGACGCGACTTTGCAAGACTTAGGCATTTACTCTGTTCCAAAGTTTTCACTAATTACTGCAAAAGAAATTTTCGCTAACGTTATATCGACCGATGTGGCAGACACTTTTACAACTTCAAACGTGGCGAATAACTTAGCGTATTAATTGTGGTTGGTATTTGCAGGAATGTTGTCTGAAAGCTATTGGTTCAGAAGTTTTGAAGTTTTTCTCGAAGTAGACAAATACTAAATTTCTGAAAGCTGCAGTGACAACAATATTCGTAGTTCCGACATTTTCCGAAGTCTCGATCGTAGACCGACTGCTTTTTGAAAAGTTGATACTTCCGGTGACGACTCATGTCCATGTTCGGCGGCGACAATGCCTCGACCGTCGCGAACGGTCAGATCTTTACCTCCGTCATCGATGGACCTATCAGCGCGTGCCCCAATGGTACGGGGCATAACATTTCTCAACCTCAAATGATTGCTGAGGTTTTGTATTTGACGCTCATCGTGGTTTTGGGAACTATCGGAAATTTGACAGTTATATTTTCTATTGTTCTCGAGAGAAGAGTTCACATGAACGGAAATATTTTTGTAATCAATTTGGCGATTGCCGATTTACTGGTAAGGGGTGTGGTGATATCTGATGTGCATTGTTGTTTCGATTTGCACATACATTTTCCCAGGCAAATTTACTGACAGAGGCCAACGCCATACGCTCCTTCAGTTGAGCAATTGTTTCCTGGCTAGCATCTTGCTTGCTACCAAATTTCAGACGTTTAATTTCATCAAAATATTAAAAGCATTAAAAAGAAGGTATTCTGGTGAAGTACATTGCAAAGAAGTAACGTTAAGATGTGTTGAGCAAACAGCGGAAGCTATTGTGAGCGAATTACACCCGACTCCTGGGATTCCTAAAATTGTTGGTGTTATCGTCAAGGGCGAGTTTAGGTCAAGGTTTACAACAGATCACTGCTGTGAAATGATCGATTCATGTTTTCAGGTCACGTCTGTTTGGCGCACGTGCTTCTTCTCCCCATCATCAGCCCGTAGCCAGGTTTTATGGTTTGGGGAGGGGAAATGCATTATTTGGGGAGCAAGAATTTTGTTTTTGCTATACAAATTTTTCTGGACACAACAAAATTTTAGGGGCGCAAAAAATGTGAGGGGCATTGACAGCGAATGCCCCCCCAAGGCTACGGGCCTGAGCAGCTGGCGATGTAGTCGCAGCATCTGCGAGAACACTCGATAGTTGTTGATTGGTGGAAGTATTTTTAGCCCGGCCGGTTTTTCGGAAATGTCAACACAGATCGTGACCCTGTAGGTTGATAATGTTGATGTTTCATCAGGAAACTTTTGTGCTGTACCCAGGTTTGAATGTATGTTGCTGGTCAGAATAATGTCCAACACTCCTCATGTATCCGCATAAGTGTCTGTTACAGAGGAAAAATACAGATATCACCTTTGGTCCGGTAGCTTCCTCGACATAACACAATTAATACCTGGTTGCTTAAATATAAAACACGAAACTTTTACCAATGAATAAAAATGCTTCTCGTAAAATTATAATCAGCCAAACAAGTCCATTTAAAATGCATGAAATTCTTCCGAAACTACATTTTTCTCAGATTACTGTGATCATAGAAGATGATTAAATGAGACTGCTTAAGGTTGAGGAAAGAAAATGTGAAAACGTACGTGGTTTCAAGTTTTGTTTCCCATCAGTTCCTTGCTGGCTGCCTTGTGGAGTTAACTTTTGTAGAAATACCGGTTTTGTATGTTACTTTTTTGTAGATGAGACTTTACGAATGCACTGGCTTACTTTAGCATGGCTGGTACATAATATGCAGCAACTTGTGAGATTAAAATTCAGTCTTTCGCGGATGAAATACAATTTCGAACGAAGGTTGCGAAACAATGCTTTTTATCACTGCAGATTGTCTCTTGCTTTCAAAAAGGTATAAGCCGTCTGTGCATTGGCTTCATTTTGGATGAAATGCAATGTGCATCTTTGATCATTTTTTGCAGCTCATATCTACACTTTTGCTACTTTGAAAGCCTCCATTTTTTAATTTTTTTCTGTCCAGGTTACGGGATTTGTCGTCCCCACAGTCATCGCCAACGTTCTGGAGGGAAAGAACGCACTACCTCACGCTGCTTGCCAAGTTGTCGGTTATGTCGTCACCGTGACATGTACCTGCTCCCTTTTCACTTTGACTTTGATCGCAGTGAACAGGTAAGCTGCTTCAGCGAAAGGCCAAATGGGTGCAGTTTCTACCGAAATTTAAATGATCTTCTCGGAAAACCTTCAGTGAATGCAAGTTGGAAAGGTCAGGAACCGTAACGCACAATGCTTGCCTTCACTTCCAGCAACATCTGCTCACTTGTTTCCCCAAACTAGAATTAGTTCTATTGCAATCAATTCGAGTTGATGTCGCGAAGTTTCCACGCAACGTGTTTCCAAAGTGTACGAAGAAACAGCATTTTAGCGGCATTATCTCATCATGAATTGCCGCGTCACCATGAATTTGCTGCGTCACCGCACAGCTGATCACTTGAAAAGAAACCTGTTCCCAGCTGCTGCTTCATTGAACAAAAGTTTCTACCTTTCGGCAAAGGCTTCTTCAAGGATAGTAATTTGTCGAATGACGGTTGAATGCACGTAAACCTTTTTTGTCTCATTTATGCTTCGTTAATCCTGTTCTTACTCTGGCGCTCTTCCAGTTTCAAAACGAGACATTTTTTAAAAACTCGTAACACTTTTCCACTTATACAATTGCAGACGCGTTTAGATTTCCTTCCGTTTTACGATCGATGTTTTGCCTACTGTTTTTAAAAATGATCGGCTAAAAAACATTGGGCAGGGCTACTCAAATGGCGGACCGCGGTCAGAATCCGGACCTTTGGATGGTGACGGCCTGACCTCGTAAGCCACTCTTTTGTTGCAGAAAAGCACTACATTTCATGATAAAAAACACTAGATTCACAAAAAAACACTAGCTTACAAAATGTTGATCAGTCTTCTAAAAGAATTCAATGCAAATCAGCTGCAAAAGCAAAAGGCAAACTTGCACACAATGAAAATGGCCAGAAAACGCGTTGCAGCGCAAACAAAGACACTGTGCAACTCATTGTAAACCAGTCACAAAGAAAACGGGAGAAAGCTCTAAGCAGCAACACTTGTGTTTGTTTTTACAGGTCACTGAAACTTTTAACAGCTGACCACAGTGACTTCGTTGTGGTTTATCTCAAAACAAATTATATGTTCATGTGTAATTTGAGATGTAATTAAGTAGAATTTTTAGCACATTACAATCGCACAGAATGAAAAAGTCTTAATTGCGGTTACATTTACACAAAATTGTGTAATTAATGACATTTAGCTCACTCATAAAAAAACACTAGATAGTTATGAAGAAACACTAGAAAACTAGATGAAATGCAAAAACACCAAATCTAGTGGAAAAACACTAGGGGTGGCACCACTGCGCAGCTCTGTTGCAGCGCACACCTGAGCTGGGCTTGTTATATTTACATGGTTCTAAGTAATTGTTTCGTCATAATTGTTTAACAGTAGTTCGGCACCACAAGGTCTGTCCTGGTGAAAATATTGGATTCAAAGCTAGAAAATAGCGATGAAACCTTTCTTGTGGAAAACAACGCAAATATACAAATTTAGTATGCTATGCACAATCATGAAGGATGGTTTAGTAAGGGAATAGTTTTACAGATATTAGTCCTTCAGAAATGAAATCTTGTTTTTTCGCGCGAAGTCAACAATATGTGAAGAAAACCTGAGGTATTTTCCGCGTTTTCAAGAAACGATAAACTTTGGCTGACATGGTGTAACACCTCAAAGACTTGAATGTAAAACAGCAAGGAGGAAGACGTACTGCTCTTGATTTGATCACTACTATTCACCCTTTTCAGAAAAAGTATAATATTTTCAAACACGCCATTCAAAACGAACTTGCGGTAGTCATTTACCGAGTCATTTTGGCGAAAGTAAAAGCAACAAGATTTTAGATATTTTCAGTTTATAGAAAAGTTGATTGCCAACATTGCCAAACAGTTTGGTGACTTTGTTTCTAAAACAGTTGCTGCTGTTTTCTCAAAACCCTTTTCAGTGCCAGACATTAGAGAATTTTCAATTGAAGCCAAAGACGCGTGAACATGTGTGGAACAAAAATTTAGCGGAAATTTTATAGGTACCGGAGCTTAGCTGGGTATTTTCGCTTATATTTGTAAGCAACTATACATCATTCACTGATGAAGGTGGCGGAGCGGAGCTCCGGCAGTTTGACACCACCGGGCGTGGACGAAGCCAATATTCATCTGGAACGGATGTAATTGAATTCCAGTAGAATGCAGCAGTAAAATAAATATTTTTTTATTGCACGCCTGAAAACTTCGTATCAGAAGAAAATATCTCCAAATTTTTTTCCACTCCTCGCAAATTGTTTCTGGAAATTCTCACTATGTCCGGGTCTGCCTGATGCTACAAGAACTGCGCATCGCCCCTCCTGCAAGCGAAATTTAAAATTTGGGACCCCACTTAGCTCATAATTCGGTTTTAGTATTTTTTTGGTTTTCAGTAGTTTTTTGGAGTATTTTTCGGTGAATTAGTGTTTTAGTACAGCCATCCACATCCGGATTCACTATCGTATTTAAAATCTTTTTATGAGTGTTGGTAGTGACTCCCCTACAGTGGCTAATGGACCCCTTTTAGCAATGTTTTCCTTCCTGGCTCAAACCTCTAGTTACGCCACTGACTGCTGACAGTCGCGCTTTAGAAAAAAAATTCATAAAGTAAAAGTTTCGCATCTGAATGACGAATAAAAACATTTACCACCACCTTCTACTCGCTATCACTACCTTGAAACAAAAATGTAAGTAACTGCCAAAAAGCAGAAGATGCTATTACTCCCACCAGTAGAACAATAAACAACGCTGACAACATATCTTAATATCTGTATCCATTTACTGGATTTGTATACATGTATGTACAGGGGCGTAGCGAGGTTAGGCGGCGCCCGGTGCTTGAAGCAAGTTTGGCGCCCCGTGTTCGAACCTGAGCTCTTTCGGAAGCAAATGTACTGTATTGAAGAAAGTGCTTGTGACATTTTTGGACGTTTCGGCGCCCGGGGAATTGCGCTCGCTCGTTACCCCCCTGATATGCAGTGCGATTATATTCTTATGTTATGTTTTTTGTTAGAACAATCCAAGGCATATCACATTTGCATGATTTTATGGGAGTAACCGGACCTCGAAAATATTTGACATTGGTAAATGGACCCTTTCCTAAAATAATTGAGTAGCCCTGGCGTAGGGGATGCTTTGTAAATCGCATGTTAGCTTGGTAGCTAGTTGCTGCTTCTGTCTCCAGCAAGATAAGGAGCAGGTCTGACTCACTTCAACGGACACAAAACAACTTACGTCACGATCTCTCTGAGGGATGTGCTTGTCGAGGTTGTATTTGCAAAGTGGGCGCAACCTTATCGTCCGGTATGGCCATGGCCTAACCGGGAGGATGAAAGCAAGCACGTTAAATTTTTCTGCGATCAAGCCCAAAATTACCAATGCAAGCCATTGCTATTGTAATATTTCTATACCTTAGCATGCCAGCTGTTTATCTATATTCTGATTACTCTGCAAACAAGCTATACAAGTTTCGATGACGCCTCCTGTAACTAGGGTTCCCGGTATCGGTCTTCGTACCCAGTGGCGTAGCCAACCCAAAAATTTTTGGGGGGCCAAAATGTTTGATTTTAGGCGAATAACACTATTTTGGTTGGAAAAACGCCTCTCAAAGCACAAAATGACTATGTTTTCCAAAAATTTGGGGGTGGGCATGGCCCCTTTGCCCCCCCTATGGCTACGCCTATGTTCGTACCCCCAGGTAAAGTTTCTTTCAGAGGCCCTGCGTACAACCATAACTTAAGAATGATTGAACGATTTGATGATTTTACATGTTCATAAAGAACAAGTTGACAAACATGATTCAGACAAAATTGGTGAAAATCAGGCTTCCAGTAGAGAAGACACACTGAGAAATGTTGGTTTATTTTTGTGAGCAGTTTGAGAATTTTGTCGGCTCGTAACATTACAAACTTACTGGAAGACATGTTTTTATATTTATGTCTTTTGACTCAAGTGCTCAAGTGCAACAACTTTGTAGTATGCGTTGCAGGCAGTGGTTTTCATTGTTCAGAATTCGAAATGTAAAATAGTCGAGAGCAATGTTCCCTCCACCTTTTCGAACTGCGAGGAAAGGAATAGCCTTCACGCAGTAAATCTTTAGTTCAAGCTTTCAGTTCAGGTTGGATTTGGGATTTAGACCTGCAACCTCTCTGTGGCAGAAAGCAGTGGTGTAACAACGGGTTCAATCCAGGGATAAAACGTAGCTGAAAAGGGCCCAATAGTCTCTGTAGAGGGCCCACTAGCTAACACTTGTATAAAAACTGAAAATAGAAAAGATCATCTTTTCTATCGAGTACAAAGTCGCAAAACAACCGCTTGCTTTGGGGAGTAATAGTTCTCTGGATCCACAATTTTTGCTAACCTTGGCCGTACCACTAAAAACGAGCTTGCGTCGTCTCTGATTTGACTTTGGGTTGGTAACGAGAGTGTTTCACTTTTTCACTGGACGACGGAAAACGTCAACTAATGTTAAGCATATATAAAGGAAATTGAGCTTTGACAAGATAGTTGATCCGTAACATGAGAGTGGATTCGAAGGGGTTCTCATTTCGCAAGCGCCGCTTATGAGAAGTGAACACCTGCTTCAAATGAACGAAACCAGCCCACTGTTTATACAGATTCAACACTTGTTGTCTAAATTTCTTTTAAGTTGTAGTGGCGCGTTATCTTGCATTTAGCTTTTGATGTTTGTCGAAGGAAGTGTTTAGGTTTGCTTCAGTCTGTTGCACCGCTATTGCTTCAGCGTTGACACGTTCCCGATGGCAATGTTTTTCCGACGAGGAAAGGAAAATTTTCACTACTAAGAGGTTTAATTCGCTAACAAAGAAAATACGCTTGTGACAAATTCAAAGTTTCAAATTGTGAAAGCTGTTTGTAAACAAATACTTCGTGCACTGTGCATGTGACCGACAAGAACAGTTTGAAGTAAAACCTGGTAGAATATCTTGGTAAGGCAGCTTAAAAGCATTCTTTGCCCACTTTTGAAACCTGAAAACGCTTGGTTTTCAACGTCCACTGTACTTTCTTCTTTGGTTCCCTCGCTTCCTTCACTTGATGCCTGATGTAACCAGATCCTTTCCTTTTTTGCCATTCAATGCATGTTTTAGTCTGCTGTACTCCGCGTGACGTCACTTCCTTCGATTTTACGGCTTGAGTGGCACACGCCGAGTTGCTACAAGTTGTGATATGACTGGATCGACCAATCCATTTGTGCTTTTCTTATGAAATGTTGTTATGACAGGAAATCGGTTGACTTGGAAAGATGAAAACTCACACTTATTTCGAAATATTTCAACACCGTTGGATTTGGTCCAAACATTGACGCAAAATATTTCACTTGCACTAAAAAATTTAGACGCAAAGCAATGTTTATCGCAATCAAGCACAGTTGTGAAAAATTACGCCACGTTCTAGTTTCGTCTCAAAGTTGATCATATTTGATTGGAAAAAAGGCTAAAAGTGTCCCCATTATAAGGTATCAATATATTCAATATTTTGCTTAAACTCATTTCGGAAACATGACACACACAACGTGGAAACGTTCTTATGTTCTACATGTTTTGTTGGTTTCTAACGTAAGGGAGGTAGTGATGTGAAAATGAAACATAGTAGGTATTCAACAAGTTACGGGGAAAAAGTGTTTCAAATGGCGTGTTCGAAATATTAGCTTTGTGAGTATATTTGTACTAAATTCACGCAGTCTTGTCTTACCGATAATTTCTTATTTTATTACTTCACCCAGAACTAAGGGAAAACAACACCCAGTGAAGTCAGATTTTGAATGATAAAAATAAAACCACAACTGGCATAGCCATCTGTTAAACAATGTTCACGTTTTGTCTTATAACTTTCTGCCTTGTCGGAAAGTTTTGCGTTTTCTTGTTTGGCCTACTTGCAGCAAGTAAGCTACAACACTTTTACCAGTTGAGTTTGAAACTTTAACTCGAATAATTTTCGTTGTACTTGTTTCATTCTGCTGACAGTTGTCTGCTCCCCACAACAGTTCTGTATTTTCTTGAGCAAGGGCAGCATGCACAAGTTGCTGACGCAGGCATAAAAAGAATGATTCTTTGTTTCGTTATTACGTGTTTGTTGTTGACGTCGCATTTGCTGAGGAAGTTAGCCCGACCTTTAACCTTACTTTTGCCTGACCTACAATAAGAAAATGACGGAGGCTTACGGTCGGTTAATTTTGTCGCGTGTGCATCGAATTCTCACGGACAAAACATTTGACGTGACTGGTCTGCTGGCAAGGATTCAGTTTTTCTTTGCATGTTGTCGTTTGTATTTCAGGTACTGGGCTGTTGTTCATAGCAGCAGATATAAAAAGACTTTCAATCGAAAGAGAGTCTACTGGATGATGATGGGCTCGTGGGCATGGTCCAATGGAGTTTCTATGCCTACTTTAGTTGGATGGAGCGAAGTCAGGTGATTATTTCATCATGATGATCTCTTGCTGCCTGGTTACACGGTCAAGTCAGCTTCACACTTGTCCAAAATTTCTGTTCTGATGTGTTTATGTGGTGAGGATGCCGAGAAATCGGCTAGAAATGGTGCGAGGCTATTTAAAAACTTACAGAATTCTTTGGTAAATTAATTTTTGCTTTGTTTGTACAACGGACAACGCCGAAGAAAGCGGCTCTGGAATATTAAATGAAATATCGGTGCGAAGTTAGAACAACACGTTTGTTTGCAGTGATGAATGCTGTAAGTCAGGTTGCTGGTTTCGGCTTCCTTCCTCGCACATTTCCAGCAATTCAACCGGGCCAGACAACATGGCCTTCTCAACATATCTTCCCCTGAATCACACCCTGCGTATCGCTTTGATTGCTTCTGGTTAAAAGTGCTGCTTGTGTGAAACCGCCCAACTTTGTTTCGGCTTGGAAAATCCACAAGTTGCAGTCGCCTCTCACCAGGACGGGTAAAACACTGGGATCAATTTCATTGCAATACAGCGCGCCCAGCTTTGTTGTTTGCCAAACATGTGACTGTTCATTGTACACTAGAAGAACAGTCACATTTACGAAGTCCCAGCGGTTTTCGGGACTATGCAAAGTGACTGCCAAACGACCTGAAACACATAGATCGCGCCCAATCTTCGTGATATCTGTGCATTCCATCCTATTGGTCATTTACTGCAGCTCGTCTGTTTCAAATTTCGTAAAAGCGTAGATGTAGGATTAAGCCAACGAAGTCCTCAGTGTTCGTTTGATTTTTCTGTCAGTAAAGTTATTCGAGGAAAGTTCTGCCGCATTAAACTTGTTGGAAGAAGTCCCACGTCAACAAAAGGATTGTTACGCGTGTTACCGTGTGTGCGTGACGGCTGAATGCCCATACGTCACAGCCGAGGTTAAATGGGTATGTGTAAAACACCACTGAATTTCAAATAAAAGCAAAGCATGTTTGTTTGCCAGTTTTCCAATTGGAGTTACTGCAGCAAAAGTAACAAGCCTAAAATGCAAAATTCGCTGCTGTTTCATCAGTGCATCGTTAAACGATCCAGCAGCATATAATCAGGATTTATAGAATAGTGACACTGATCGAAGCGTCGGGTTTTACACGCTGTGGTTTGCGTGCAGGAAAAAGAACTAAAATACCCCTTCTAGACGATGAAAACATGTTTGCGTGCTGTGATGAAACTCATAACACATTTTAGGATCTTGCTTGGTTTCAACAATGTTTATCGTTGATATGCTTCAATATTTTTTAGCTATGACTGCAAAATGGAGTTGTGCACTTGGGACGACCACACCAGAGGCCCAAATCATTTGAGTTATCGCATCTTCCTCACCTCATTCGCCATCTTCATTCCTTTGTGCATAATTGCGGTCTGTTACTACAAGTTGTTCAGGTAAGAATGAATGGTGCATGGAGGTAGATAACAAACGAAAAGCTTGAAAGCAAGTTCTTAAAAGGGGAAAAGCTTTAGCAAGTGTTGTGTCTTGCCATTCATCTCCATAGCTCAGACATGGGTGAACTGCGGCTCGTTAAGCTATTTAACACTGATGTTTGTTGAACTTGCCCGCATTACGCCAATCAAACCAATTTATTTTTTACATCTCATTTACATTTATCTACTTCTACACAAACAGTTCTTCCTTTTGCTCTCAATGTGGGCCGCCAGCAAATTTTAGAATGTTATACGGCCTGCGAATAGAAGTTTAGCCACTGTTGGTCTCTGGCTGGCGTACGGTAAGCAGTTTCCTCGCTAGCGACTTACGTCTTTGAACATCAAAACTATTTTCTCATTGGACTTCGTAGGCATTTCATTGTGTGTAAAAAGTGATGGCATCTCTTATAGCCTGTTTACATGGCGCATTTAATTGTGGCCAAATTTTGGCTTTTGGTCGATTGTGGCTTTTATTTTCGGAGTCACATTTAAGAGTGTGGCTTTCTTAAGCGTGACTCTGCAAATAAAAAGCCACAATTAGGCCACAATGAAATGCGCCATGTAAACAAGCTATATAGTGTTGGTAGTTCATGGTTGAATCGACTGAAGAAGACATTGGATCACACAATCTATTGAGTGTGTGAACTATTGCTCCGTCACAAAAAGCCCAGTACACTGCACTGAAGCAAAAGGGCGACAGTAAAACAGCTGTAAGTGCGCGTGGAAGGTTACACTTCCTGCATAATTTAGCCTGCAATTTGATCGCATTTTTCGTGTTTATGAAAAATACCTTGTTTCAAGTAGCGGATGACCGACGAAGCACTAAGTTGACACCGTACAGCCTTCCTAAGATAACACTGACTCTTCTGTGGCTGCTGCACTGCCCAATCGCATAGAGATGGCGGAAAAGTACAGTATATTAACTCAGCAGTAAATTGAAGATACACTGATACGGTCCTGAATTCGTCGCTGACTTTCAAATTTAGGCAACGTACTTAATTATGTATCAGACCAATGCTTCGAGGCGCTGACAAGGTTCAGGTGAAAAGCCGTCTTTAGTCCAGAAACTCTTTCTCACCAGTAAACTTTTTGCCTGCTTGTGAGAACCACGTGGTAGGTTTCTCTGATATCAACACGTTTCGCGGCAAAAATACTATTTTACTTGACATTGAAAACTTTCAAAATTTGAAATTTGAGCATGCGTATGAAAAAGCAGTATAGCGAACCAGTAACGTCAAAATTAATAACATTTTTGCTTGGTTGGTTACTTTAAACGAGTGTTTAGAAATACCAATCGCCGGGCGTCATTTGTATGTAACGCACAAATGAAAAAAATTCCAAAATAAACCCTTCCTATGCGTTTCAAGAAAAACTAATGGCGCAGCTTGTTTCACTGATTAGCCGACCTTTCCAGCGTTCCGAGGCTCTTTACGCTTCGACAAGAAACAGCAGCAAAGCGTGAAGGGTTTGGTTTCACGTAAACGATGCCGAAAATGCACCTGCGTTGCAACTGGAGCGAAGAGAAAAGCGCTGTTGAAACACAAAACATCGAGGGATTAGGCTGCCGGAGGATTTTGTTTCCGTTATGTTTGCGACTCATGCGATTTAAGCGGAACCCTGGTTTGGTTGTTAGTGTTACAGAAGCAAACTACGGGCAAGGGCAACTGGAGGAACGAGTTTGTCCTGTTGCTGAATCACTTTCTGCTTCACAAGGTCAAAACGCGGGCACGCCGCGTCGTCCGTCAGCGGAAACACTTTCAGCGAACCACGGGCGGATCCAGCTAGCAACGTTAGGGGGGGCGATTTCAGTAATATTTGGTAGTCGTATTAGCATTTGTAGTAAGTTCTTATTTTCGAACAGCGAAACACTAAAATTTGTTCATTAAATTGTGGAAAGACAGTTAGAAACAGGAAAACAGGAATAAAGCAATATAGCCTACTTTAAAATGTGCCATGCTCAATTGATGCACCAAATAAAAAACGAACTCCAACAATGACATAAACGATGCTCAAACAAAATCAGGAAATTTTTTCTTAGATTTGACAAATAACACAGAGATCAAAAGGGGCACTTTGCTGGTAACACAGCCAGACATATTGTTGACTACAATGCACATTTCCACTCTTGGCAAATCGATTTATCATAGAGTCCGCTTCAGCTAAGATGTCCCGATGCTGGTGCAGTAACGCCAATCCGTTGAGCCTTTCCTCGCCAATGTTATTCTTCAACCAGGTTTTCAACGATCGCAAACAAGAAACACTCCTTTTCGGCTGACGTTAGGCTGACTGGCAAGGTTAAAAATATTTTAGAAGGGTGTGTACGATTAAGTACACATCTTCATCACATTGTTCCAAAGTTTCTTCCAGAGTTATCGGTAAAGTTGCGGTTTCCTGAACTGTTATTCAGCAATCTTGCCAACTTTTCCTTCCATAGTTGGATCTCTGAGCATAGAGCAGATTCCACACCCTATGCATGACCAAGCAGGGAGCCGTAGGGATTGCAAATGACCTTTGTCAAGGCTAGCGGATCGATACTTGAGCACTTTCGGGGTAGCAATGAGGTTAGGTGACATGATGCTAAAGTCTGAGCTGAAAATCGTGTTTCTGAGTCAAGTATGAAGGAATCCAACATTGGAATATAGATCGATTTTCTGCAGTATTGCTCAGGTGATGAAGATGGAATATTAGTCCTGTCAATTTGCCGTTGATTAATTCGAGGTAACGTAGCAATCATGTCCAAATCAGACAATACTTGGGATGCGTTTTGGAATAAACTGCTGAATTCATCTCCACAATTTTCACTCCGGGTTGTGAGAATACGTTTTAAATCTGTTACAAGTGTTCGCTGCAGATAAATCTAGATTTTTCTTCTGAAACAAGCTGCTCTGTGGCAGACACAGCATAAGCACAGATAGTTGACAGATCAATGTGATGACGAACTCCACATTCCGTATGGATGAAATCAAAGTTTTAGCTTGAGAAGCAATTTTCATTTCATCCCAGTTCGAAATGTATTCAAGGGCTTCAACTATCTTTTGCAACTGGTAGAGAAACTGGACCAATGATTCAGTTCTTTCAACCCACCTGCTTTCGTACTTGTTGCGCAACTGAGCTTTAACTATATTTAAAAGAACATGATTTCGCTTCGGAGAAGCGCTGAACAACGAAACAACTTGTTTAATTGTTCCACTGGTATTACGAACACTGGAAACTGATGATGTCTTGGACAGAGACAAATAAAGCTTGTGGTTGAGGCAAGGGCACCTGGATGCATTTAATGCTTTCCTTTTAATTTCAGCCACGGCTCCTATCTGCTCCGATAACATCAACGCACACCCGTCCGTTGCAACACCAATGCAGTTTAACACATCTAAATGCAATTCTTTCATTTTTTTCAAGGCTAACTGCCCAAGAGTTTTTCCATTCACCTTTGGCTCGTAAGACGATGACATGCCTTTAAAACAGGAATCTTGAACATTTATAAATCCAACAAAATCTTCATGTCTTCTGTTGTGGTACAAGTAGCACACACAAAGGGGAGTAATGTGAGATATCTGTGGTTTCACCAAATAATACACAGTTATTTTTTGCCTCTTCTATGCGCTTGAGAATGATGCTTCTGATCTCTTCTCCACAATATTCAATATGTTTGTTTTGTGTAGATTTGCTGATACATGTGACATTGGACTTTGCTTATTCCAGGTGCGATTTCAATCTAGAATCGCCACTAAGTATTTGGTACCTCAGCAGCTCTCGGAAATTACCTTTGTTGATAGAAGGCATTCCTGCCTCTTGTTCTAATACACCATCATCTCGTTGTCCTCGAAAGGCGATATTTTGTCTGCCCAGAAGTATTACCGACTCCACAATCGGTTTCAATCGTTCTCTGTGTTCTTGGACTTGCTTTTGTCGCTGCGAGCAAAGCTGGTTTGTAATGTGTTGTCCTGGTGCGTGGAAAGTCTTCAAAAACTCTTTACCTCCTTCCACTGCATCTCTATGGTACTGCTGTTTCTCGCGAGTTGTTAGCTCGCCATCATCTCCATGAAGCTTCGCAAAAACAGTCAAAGGCTTTGTAACAAGTTTGTGAAGTGGTACGTGTTTGTGAGATCCTCCAACACCGCCAATAATAAGCAAACTGCACTATTTACAAAATAACCCTTTTCTGACTTCAGAATACACTAACCACAGGAATTTGTCCAAATGGGTCTGGTTCAAGTATCTTTTTTCATCCTTTCCTTTTTCACGGTGAGTAGAAAATGGAAGAGCATAACCACGCGGAGATCTCCAGGTTTTCATTAGTAACCCATATTTTGTTAAGTCACCAATATTAGAAAATGAATCAATATAACATCCAACGTCATTATGTCGACTGGAAGTATTATCCATATCACTGACATCATTAGGTGAAGTAGAACATTCTCCAATGGTAACGAAACTGGCATCACAACTATGCTCTAACTGTACTTTTGATACACAACCTTTCACTTTTTTCACATAAACATCCAAAGTTGTCTGCGATTTGCCTCGTTTCATTTTGCTGACACACTTCTAATGTACGTGTAGACCTAGTAGCTTGCTGGAATCTGAAAGTCTCATAACGGATCAACGGCTTCGCCGTTACAATAGAGATGAAGCACACTTCGTAACACTGCTGTGACGAAACAATGGACGATTGAAGCAATTCCAACATGGCGAACAATGAGACAATTCGAACATGACGGAAGACTTATTCAGAATTGGTTTTGATATGTTGTTTTCCGAATTGCACAAAATCATGGTGATTAAAGTTACTTTCTTAGGTTTTAGGGGGGGCGATCGCCCCAATCGCCCCCCTCCTGGATCCGCCCCTGCAGTGAACCTTCCGTTTTCGCCGGTCGCGTTGCGCAGGGATTTACGCACCTTAAGGTGCAAAGCCGGCGGGTTTTACCCAGCACACGTAAGCAGCGTGTGCCTTTTTTGCGGTTCTACAAAAAATTGTAAACTATTTTTATCTACTTGCTGAAGCCAATGTACAAACACCGCTTACGGGTGCGTCTGAGAAGCTAGGGCTTGTTGGATTGACCGAGCTTCTGAAACAACTCTGGGAAGAAGCATCAACCAACATGATTTGTTAGGTGTTGAAATGCTTTTGGCGAAGCATAACTCAAACATAATATGATTCAACTATGATTCGTAATAGGAAAAAATTTATAGCAACATTTTGACAGTAAAGAGTTGGAAAAGGTCGAAAGTGCTGGAAAACGGTGGTAAGGTCGGCTAATCAGCAAAACAAATAAAAACAATTTTTGATAGAAACTTATTTGAAACGGAAAGCTTTCGCATATATTTCTATTGCTTTTCTGCAACATGTTGGGCATTTTCAGACAACATCCATTGTAAAGTTTACAAGAGTTAACGAGAGAAAATATTAATGTAGCGGTTTCTTTTGTTTAATCGAAAGCCATCAGAGAATCCATTGCTTCACAGCTCTCATAGATTGGCTGTTCTTTCTTTTTTTATTGAAAACCTATGTTCCACGATTGTGAAGTATTTTACAAACTTCAAAACTTTATCTGACATTGCTTTCTCAGCAACGCTTTAACTATAATTCGAGCTTTGCCAGTTTTAGAGACATTTGAAGTGCGTAGTGGTCCCCAAACTCGTGAAAAGTACTTTTTGTGTTTTGTGGAAATTTTTGTCGCTTTCATTTGCATGATTTGTCTTGCAGGCCCTTTCACCAAAGTAAAATAAAAAAAAACTGAAGCAAGGATATACACTCAATTTTCTCCTCCACAAAATTGGTTAAAATCGCATTTTAGACTGCGGTTGATTTCAATGCATTTTGCAGACAAGATGTTTTCTTACGAATGTTTATTCGTATCGTCGCATTTATGAAAATATGGTTTGTGTTTTGAACCAAAACACATCATTGTGCTTTTAACCAAAACACATTACAAGTAAAAAGCAAAGATATGAGGTTAATTGTACAAAATAAGCAAAGATATGGTGCAGTTGTACAAAAAGGACATAGATGGAAAGGGTAATCGTACAGTAAAGGCGAAGAGATGGGTCAATTGCACAAAAAGGTCAAAAAAGTTGTTTCGGATTTTAGCACATTTCCAAACAAAGCTTGCGTGTTTAGAGTAGTAAAGAGAAAGTTTTTCAATAGACCACTGGTTTCCAACCTAGGGCCGCGATCCTGTTGCGGTCCCGAGCCTCTTTTTGGAGGGTCGCAATTAGAGAAAGGCAAGCTCTTGAGTTGCGCCTGTTAAAAACGAATTTTAACATGTTCGTTGCGAATGGACGACGAAATTCGTGGATTTTGGGCTCGTTAATTTATAAACAGATTGCTTTAATATGTCGCGGTGCAAAACAGGTTGAAAACCACTGCACTAGATCATGCTCCTGTCATGACGCCATTGCCACCCACATGACATCATCTCTCGCCATGTGCGGTGGATGCAAGTCTCGTTATTTATTATAATTCAGTGTTTCCCTACATCTGACAACAGATTTGAGACATTGGGCATAAAAGATACCTCGACATTGTTAAACGTTAAGATGATTTTTTATTCTGAAGAATGTCTCAGTAGAATGTACGGCGCCAAAACGTTTTCAGTGGCAAGTGCTCTGGCTTCCTGTGTAACCCGAACTGCTGGAAAACCACTGACATTGTTCTGCTTTGAAAGCAAACGTGCTGTTTTCATACCTTGTGACAAACCAATTGCGTAGAGATGGCACGATCCAAGATTTTTCAGGCCTGGACTGCCCATAGCCTGCAACATCAAGCCCATTAACCGCCCGTGGACCGAGAACATTTATTTTATTTCAAACCAGCCAGTCCATGGACCAATAAACAATTGGCAGACTTGTCTATTTTGCCTTCTGAGGCAAAATATCTGCCGGGGCTATTTTGCCTTCCGAGGAAAAATATCTGCTGAGACTATTTAGCCTTTCGTGGAACATGATTGGTTGAAGTGGTCATGTCATGCTGCAAGCAGAATATACACAGTTACATCTTTGGATTAGTGTGTAGCCCACTGTAAGCCTAAAACGCTAAACCTAAGACCCTGAACCTCAAACCTCTATCAATACAAACCCAAACCTAAATTTAAAACCCTTAATCTAAAACCTTAATCTAAAACCCTCAACATAAAACCCTGATCTTAAAAATAAAACCCTCAACCAAGAAATAAAATCCCAACCTAAAACCCTCAACCAGTCCTGTCGCCACAGGATAGCTTTACTGGGCTTGGTCCCTCCACAAATAGCTCTAAACTGTAATATGTAACACCACTTTATAAATCAGTGGAGTTTTTGTCAATTTTAGAATGTCAAGCCCCTGCACAAATGTAAAACCCACAAGGAAGACTTTCTGATATGGTGCTGCTTTCAACCTAAAACTCTCAACCTACAAGCCTAAACCTAAAACTCTCAACCTACAAGCCTAAACCTTATGTACATAGGCATGCGCTTTCACCTGTACATTTTCTTCACCATGTTCTGCGTTCATTCGTTTTCTGTTTTCTTTTCATTATGCCTATTTGATCTGCAACTGTTGTTTCTCAATCACTTGACAAA